>QFCS01000693.1_pt1 | contig 112285 bp, 106 predicted proteins | sample 3576561 | NCBI WGS metagenome assembly QFCS01 | reverse complement strand
GCACGCCGGCCACGTGCGCGGGCACGGCGTTCATGATCAGGCTGGACGGGTAGGCCGCCTTGCCGCCGGGCACGTAGATGCCCACGCGGTCCAGCGGCGTGACCTTCTGGCCGAGCAGGGTGCCGTCCTCGTCTCGGTAGCTCCAGCTCTCGCCGTTGGCCTTCTTCTGCGCCTCGTGGTAGCGCCGCACGCGCGCGGCCGCGGACTGCAGGGCTTCGCGCTGGGCGGCGGGCAAGGCGTCGAAGGCGGCCTTGAAATCGGCCTGGCTGAGTTCGAGCTTGTCCACGCCGCTGGCCTGCAGGCCGTCGAAGCGCGCGGTGTACTCCAGCACGGCCGCGTCGCCGCGCTGGCGCACGTCGGCCAGGATGTCGGCCACCCGCTGCTCGATCGCGTGGTCCGTCTCGCTCGACCAATGCAGGCGCTCGGCAAAGCGCGCCTCGAAATCGGGCTGAGTGGTGGACAGGCGAAGGGGCTGGGCGGTCAGGGTCATGCGGTGGCGGGCTCCACGGCCCGGGCGAAGGCGTCGATGAGCGGGCGCAGCCGCGCCTGCTTGAGCTTGAGCGCGGCCTGGTTGACCACCAGGCGCGAGCTGATGTCCATGATGCGTTCGACCTCGATCAGGTTGTTGGCCTTGAGCGTATTGCCTGTGGACACCAGGTCCACGATGGCGTCGGCCAGGCCGGTGAGCGGGGCCAGTTCCATGCTGCCGTAGAGCTTGATCAGGTCCACGTGCACGCCCTTGCTGGCGAAGAACTCGCGCGCGATGGCGGTGTACTTGGTGGCCACACGCAGGCGCGAGCCCTGGCGCACGGCCGAGGCGTAGTCGAAGTCGGCCCGCACGGCCACGCTGACGCGGCAGCGCGCGATGTTCAGGTCCAGCGGCTGGTACAGGCCCTGGCCGCCGTGTTCGATCAGCGTGTCCTTGCCGGTCACGCCGAGATCGGCGCCGCCGTGCTCCACGTAGGTGGGCACGTCGGTGGCGCGCACCAGCACCACGCGCACGTCGGCCTGGCTGGTGGGCAGGATGAGCTTGCGCGACTTCTCGGGGTCTTCGAGCACCTCGATGCCGGCCGCGCGCAGCAGCGGCAGGGTCTCGTCGAAGATGCGGCCTTTGGACAGGGCAAGCGTGATGGACGGGCTCATTTGACGCGCTCGATGTCGGCGCCGATGGCGCGCAGCTTCACTTCCATCTGGTCGTAGCCGCGGTCCAGGTGGTAGATGCGGTCGACGGTGGTCTCGCCCTCGGCCACCAGGCCGGCGATCACCAGGCTGGCCGAGGCGCGCAGGTCGGTGGCCATCACGGTGGCGCCGGACAGGCGCGGCACCCCCTCCACCATCGCCACCTTGCCCTCGGTCTGGATGCGCGCGCCCAGGCGCACCAGCTCGTTCACGTGCATGAAGCGGTTCTCGAAGATGGTTTCGGTCACCTTGCTGGCGCCCTCGGCGATGCAGTTGACGGTCATGAACTGCGCCTGCATGTCGGTGGGAAAGCCCGGGTACTCGGTGGTGCGGAAGCTCTGCGCCTTCATGCGGCCCGAGGCGCGGATGCGGATGAAAGGCCCGGCCGCGTTGGCGCCCGCCTCGATCTCCGCGCCCGCCTCGGTGAGCTTGTCGATCACCGCGTCGAGGTGGTCGGCGCGGCCGCAACGCAGCAGCACGTCGCCGCCGGTGGCGGCCACGGCGCACAGGAAGGTGCCGGCCTCGATGCGGTCGGCCACCACCTGGTGGTCGCAGCCGCGCAGGCGGTCCACGCCCTGCACGTGGATGCGGCTGGTGCCGTGGCCTTCGATCTTCGCGCCCATGCGGATCAGCATCTCGGCGAGGTCGGTCACCTCGGGCTCCTGGGCGGCGTTCTCCAGCAGGGTCTCGCCCTCGGCCAGGGCCGCGGCCATCAGGAAGTTCTCGGTGCCGGTGACAGTGACCATGTCGGTGGCGATGCGCGCGCCATGCAGGCGCGAGCGGCCCTGGGGCAGGCGCGCCACCATGTAGCCGTGCTCGACCACGATCTCCGCGCCCATGGCCTGCATGCCCTTGATGTGCTGGTCGACCGGGCGCGAGCCGATGGCGCAGCCGCCGGGCAGCGAGACGCGCGCGCGCCCGAAGCGCGCCAGCAGCGGCCCCAGCACCAGCACCGAGGCGCGCATGGTCTTCACCAGGTCGTACGGCGCCTCGGGGTTCAGGCCGTCCGGCGCCTGCAAGCGGATGCCCCCGCGCTCGCCCAGCGTGTCGGTGCGCACGCCCATGTTGTTGAGCAGCTGGCGCATGGTGGCCACGTCGCGCAGGCGCGGCACGTTGGTCAGCGTCACGGCCTCCTCGGTGAGCAGGGCCGCACACAGTTCGGGCAGCGCGGCGTTCTTGGCGCCAGAAATCGGCACCTCGCCGCTGAGCTTGCGGCCGCCGCGGATCAGCAGTTTGTCCATGGTGTCAGTGTTGGGCCGCCCATTCGGCGGGGGTGAGGGTCTGCATCGACAGCGCGTGCACTTCGTCGGTGTGCATGCGCTGGCCCAGCGTGGCGTAGACGGCCTGGTGGCGCTGGATCAGGCGCTTGCCTTCGAAAGCCGGCGACACGATGACCGCGGACCAGTGGCGGCCGTCGCCCGTCACCTCGATGTGATGGCAGGCCAGGCCCCCGGCGATGAGGGATTGCAGTTGTTCGGCGGTCATGGGATCAGTGGCGGACCTTGTAGCCGGTCTTGAGCAGGTGCAGGGCCAGGGCGCTGACCGCCAGCAGGGCTCCGCCCACCAGCGCCAGGCTCAGCCAGGGCGAGACGTCGCTGCGGCCGAAAAAGCCGTAGCGGAAGCCGTCGATCATGTAGAAGAAGGGGTTGAGGTGGCTCACGCTCTGCCAGAACGCCGGCAGGGAATGGATCGAGTAGAACACGCCCGACAGGAAGGTCATGGGCATGATGATGAAGTTCTGGAACGCGGCCATCTGGTCGAACTTCTCGGCCCACAGGCCGGCGATCAGCCCCAGCGTGCCCATCAGCGCGGCACCCAGCACGCCAAACACCAGGATCCACAGCGGCGCCACGAAACCGGGCTGCGCGAACAACCAGGCCACGATCAGCACGCCCAGGCCCACGGCGAGGCCGCGCACCATGGACGAGCCCACGTAGGCCACGAACCAGGCGCGGTGCGACAGCGGCGTGAGCAGCAGGAACACCAGGCTGCCCATGATCTTGCTCTGGATGAGCGACGAACTGCTGTTGGCGAAGGCGTTCTGCAGCACGCTCATCATCACCAGGCCCGGCACCAGGAAGGCGGTGTAGCTCACCTCGCCATAAACCACGGCCCGACCCTCGAGCACGTGCGCGAACACCGCCAGGTACAGCAAGGCGGTGATGACGGGTGCGGCCACGGTCTGGAAAGCGACCTTCCAGAAGCGCAGCACCTCTTTGTAGAAAAGCGTTTGCCAGCCAGTCATACCGATGCCTTCAGCGCCTGTTGGGCGGGGATCGCCGATGCGCCGCTGCCCGTGAGATCGAGGAACACGTCCTCCAGGTCGGCCTTGCGCACCTCGATGTCCTCGGGCATGACGCCGGCCTCGCGCAGGCGCGACAGCACGTGCTCCACGGCGCGCGCATCCAGCGCGGGCAGTTGCACCACGCGGCCCGTGATGCGCGCCTGCGCCGCGATGTCGGCCGGCAGGGCTGTGTCGGTCTTGAAGCGCAGCACGTTGGCCGCGGCGCGCGCCAGCAGGGCCGAGGTGGACTCCAGCGCCACCACCTGCCCCAGCTTGAGCATGGCGATGCGGCTGCACAGGGCCTCGGCCTCTTCCAGGTAGTGGGTGGTCAGCAGCACGGTGCTGCCCAGGCGCTTGTTCAGGCCCGAGACAAACTGCCACAGCGTCTGGCGCAGTTCCACGTCCACGCCTGCGGTGGGCTCGTCGAGCACGATGACGGACGGCTTGTGCACCAGCGCCTGGGCGATCAGCACGCGCCGCTTCATGCCACCCGAAAGCTGGCGCATGTTGGCCGTGGCCTTGTCGGCCAGGCCCAGACCACTGAGCAGCTCGTCGATCCAGTCGTCGTTGTGGCGGATGCCGAAGTAGCCCGACTGGATGCGCAGCGCCTCGCGCACATTGAAGAAGGGGTCGAACACCAGTTCCTGCGGCACGACGCCGAGCTGGCGGCGCGCGGCCTGGTAGTCGGTCTGCACGTCGTGGCCGTGCACGGTGATGCGGCCCTCGGTGGCACGCGCCAGGCCGGCCAGGATGCTGATGAGCGTGGTCTTGCCCGCGCCGTTGGGGCCCAGCAGACCGAAGAATTCACCCGGCTCGATGTCGAAACTGACCGAACGCAGGGCGTGCAGGTCGCCACGCGAGGTGGCGTAGGTTTTGGATACGTTCTGGAATGAGACGGCTGGCATGCGCAGCTACCGCGAATCCGGCCCGAGGCACGGGACATCCGTGGCGGGCGGGGAACGGGGGATTCTACGGCTGGGCCCTCGCCCGCGCTGGCGAAGGGGTGCCCCGGCAACGGTTCAGGCGGGCAGCAGTTCCTGCACGCCGTAGGCGGCGACCAGGTCGCGCAGGCGCGGCGGCCAGTGGGTCACGCTCAGCGAGCGCCCGGCGCGCTGGGCCTCGCGCCGCAACTCCAGCAGCAGGGCCACCGCGGACGAGTCGAAGCTGCGCAGCCCGCCGGCGTCGACCGTGAAGGCGCCCCCCGGCTGCGCGGCCAGCGCGCGGCGCAGGCCGTCCAGCGTGGCCGCGGCCTCCGCTGTCGTCAGCCGCTCGGGCAGGCGGGCCTCGCCCATCAGTTGGTTTTGGCGGTGGTACCGCCGGCCTTGTTGCGCTGCGCCAGGGTCTGGATCAGGCCGTCGATGCCCTTGGCATTGATCTCCTGGGCGAACTGGGTGCGGTAGGTCTCCACCAGCCACAGGCCCAGTACGTTCAGGTCGTAGATCTTCCAGCCGTCGCCGGCCTTTTCCATGCGGTAGTCGAGCTGGATGGGCTCGCCGCGGCCACGCACCTCGGAGCGCACCACCACCTCGGTGTCACCGGGCTGCATGCGCAGGGGCTTGAAGCTGAGGGTCTGGTCGCGCACCTCGCTCAGGGCGCCAGAATAGGTGCGCACCAGCAGGGCCTTGAATTCCGCCTGCAGGCGCTGCTGCTGCTCGGGCGTGGCCTGGCGCCAATGGCGGCCCACGGCGGAAGCGGTCATGCGCGTGAAATTCACGTTCGGCATGATCTTTTCGTCCACCACGGCCATGATGCGGTCGAAGTTGCCGGCCTTGATGGCGGGATCGGCCTTGATCAGGTCGAGCACCTCGGTGGACAGGCGCTTGACCATGGCGTCGGGGGCCTCGGCGGCGCGGGCGGGCAAGGTGAAGGCGGTCAGGGCCAGCGCGATGCCGGCCAGCCAGGAACGTCGGTGCAGAAGAATCATGAAAGTCCTTTCCGGGCTTGTGGCCCGTGAGCCCGCATTGTGGCGAGGCGGCGCCCGTCGAATGTGACGGGTTCGCGAGGGATCGTGACGAGGCGTTTCAGCAGCAAGCGCCCACTATCGCCCTATTCCCCATCGCCCGTGCCAATGCCTTTGTCGATCATGTCGTCGATCTGACGCTGACGGCGGCCCAGGTAGAAGTCGCGCATGAGGCTGTACTTGTCGAGCGCGGCGCCTTCAAACAACTCGCCAGCGCGCAGCAGGCCGGCGCGCGTATCCACCACGCGCAAGGCATAGAGGGAATTGCGCGTGGGAATGTGGTTGACATGGTCCACCAGATCGCCCTCCCAGTCCACCACCAGGCCACCGGTGTCGCGCACGGTGGACGGGCCGAAGAACGGCAACACCACGTAGGCGCCCGGCGGCACGCCCCAGCGGCCCAGGGTCTGGCCGAAGTCGATGCGCGTGCGCGGAATGCCGGCCTCACCGGCGATGTCGAGCAAACCGCCCAAGCCCAGCACGGTGTTGACGCCGAAACGCAGCAGGTTGTCGGCGGTTTCGCGCGGGCGCAGCTGCAGGCCGGCGTTGACGGCGGACCACAGGTCGCCCAGGTTGCCGAAGAAGTTGTTGACCCCCGTGCGCACCGGGCTGGGCGTGATGTCGACGTAGGCCGTGGCCACGGGCTTGAGCACCGCCGTGTCGATCGCATCGTTGAAGCGGTAGACGCCGCGGTTCAGGGGCTCCAGCGGGTCCTTCGGGTCGGCATCGGGGCCGGTGGCGCAGCCGGCCAGCAGCACCAGGGCGGCGGCCACCGCCAGCGCGGGGCGGGGGGTGGAACGTGCGGGGGTCATGGGGTCTCCCAGTCGTGGACTGCTCTTTATTTATTGGGCGCCGGGTTCGGACTTCTTCTCACCACCTTCGGCCGCACGACTGAACAGAAACTGGCCGATCAGGTTTTCCAGCACCAGGGCCGACTGCGTCTGGGTGACCAGGGCGCCATCGGCCAGGTTTTCCGGGTCGCCGCCGGGCTCGATGCCCACGTACTGCTCGCCGAGCAGGCCGCTGGTGAGGATCTTCATGGAGCTGTCGCGCGGGAAAGCGTAGCGCTTCTGCAGCGTCAAGCCGACGCTGGCCTGGAAGGTCTTGTCGTCGAAACCGATGGTCTCGACCCGCCCCACCACCACCCCGGCCGAGCGCACGGCCGCGCCGGTCTTCAGGCCGCCCGCGTTGTCAAAACGCGCCGTGACCCGGTAGGTAGGCTCGAAGCTGATCTGCAGCAGGTTGGCCGACTGCAGCGCGAGAAACAGGATGGCCGCGCCGCCAATGAGCACGAACAGGCCAACCCAGAAATCGTTCTTGGAAGAGGTCATGGTCTTTCTCCGACGCATCCTCAGATGCTGAACATCATGGCGGTAAGCACGAAATCGAGGCCCAGCACCGTGAGAGAGGCCATGACCACCGTGCGGGTGGTGGCGCGCGATACGCCCTCGGGCGTGGGCTGGGCCAGGTAGCCCTGCAGCAGCGCGATGAAGGTCACGGCGAAGCCAAACACGGCGCTCTTGATGACGCCATTGCCGACGTCGTCCCAGACGTCCACCCCACCCTGCATCTGGCTCCAGAAAGCGCCGCCGTCCAGACCGATGAGGCCCACGCCGACGACCCAGCCGCCGATCACGCCGACCGCACTGAACACGGCCGCCAGCAAGGGCATGGTGATGACACCGGCCCAGAAACGCGGCGCGAGCACGCGGCGCACCGGGTCCACGGCCATCATTTCCATGGCGCTGAGCTGCTCGCCGGCCTTCATGAGGCCGATCTCGGCCGTGAGCGAGGTGCCCGCGCGGCCGGCGAACAGCAGCGCGCTCACCACCGGGCCCAGCTCGCGCACCAGCGACAGCGCCACCAACAGGCCCAGGGCCTCGGTGGCACCGTAGATGCGCAACGTGTAGTAGCCCTGCAGGCCCAGCACGAAGCCCACGAACAGGCCTGAGACGCCAATGATGGACAGCGAGTGGTTGCCCAGGAAGTGGATCTGGTCTCGCACCAGACCGAAGCGGCGCAGCGCCGCCCCGCCCAGGAGCAGCAGGCGCAGGAACAGCCGCGCGCCATGGCCCAGCGCGGTGATGTGCTGGCGCACGGCGCGGCCGACGTGGGCGGGGTGCAGTGCCTTGAGCATCAGGCGGCTCCGTTGCCGAAGTCCTCGGCCAGCGCGGGCGCGGGGTGGTGGAAGCGCACGGGGCCGTCGGCCCGGGCGTTGACGAACTGCGCCACCAGCGGGTCGGTGCTGTGGCGCACCTCGTCGGGTGTGCCCTGGGCGGCGATCTTGCCGTTGGCCAGCACGATGACCTGGTCGGCGATGCCGAAGGTCTCGTCCAGGTCGTGCGAGACCACGATGCTGGTCAGGCCCAGCGCGCCGTTGAGTTCGCGGATCAGGCGCGCAGCGGTGCCCAGAGAAATCGGGTCCAGGCCGGCGAAGGGCTCGTCGTACATCACGAGCTCGGGGTCGAGCGCGATCGCGCGCGCCAGGGCCACGCGCCGCGCCATGCCGCCCGACAGCTCGCTGGGCATCAGGTCGCGCGCACCGCGCAGGCCCACGGCATTGAGCTTGAGCAGCACGATGTCGCGCACCAGCACCTCGGGCAGCTTGGTGTGCTCGCGCAGCGGGAAGGCCACGTTGTCGAACACGCTCATGTCGGTGAACAACGCGCCAAACTGGAACAGCATGCCCATGCGCCGGCGCGCCGCGTACAGCGAGCCCTGGTCCATGGTGGTGACGTCGGCGCCATCGAACAGCGTCTGGCCGCGCTGGGCACGGATCTGGCCGCCGATCAGGCGCAGCACCGTGGTTTTTCCGCCACCCGAGGCGCCCATGAGCGCGGTGACCTTGCCGCGCGGCACGGTCATCGAGATGTTGTCGAGGATCACCCGCGGGCCATAGCCGAAGGTGAGGTCGCGCAGTTCGACGAGGGGGGCGGAGGGTGTGGTGCTCATCAAGCAAAAGCCGGGTGAAAACCCGGCCGCTGCATGATACGGGATTCGCATGGGACGGGCTTCCGCCTCTTGCACCCGGTAACACCGCGCAACCGGCGTCGCCGGGCCGCGGGTGTTGGCGTCCCGAAGGACTGGCGCGACGCGCCGCTGGGGGTCAGCGGGGCAGGTCGGAATACCCCATCAGGAACTCATCCACCGACCGGGCCGCCTGGCGGCCCTCGCGGATGGCCCAGACCACCAGCGATTGGCCCCGGCGCATGTCACCGGCGGCGAACACCTTCGGCACGTTGGTCGCATAGCCGCCCGTGAAGTCGGTCGTGGCCTTGGCGTTGCCACGCGCATCCTTGTCGACGCCAAAGGCCTCGAGCACGGTGGCCACGGGGTTGGTGAAGCCCATGGCGAGCAGCACCAGGTCGGCCTTGTATTCCTTCTCGGTGCCCGGCACCTCGACGAACTTGCCGTCCTTGAACTCCACGTGCACGGTCTTCAGGCCCGTGAGCTTGCCGTTCTTGCCGACGAACTCCTTGGTGGAGATGGCGAACTCGCGTGCGCAGCCCTCTTCGTGGCTGGAGCTGGTGCGCAGCTTGAGCGGCCAGTAGGGCCAGACCAGGGGCTTGTTCTCCTGCTCGGGCGGCTGGGGCATGACCTCGAATTGGGTCACGCTGGTGGCGCCGTGGCGGTTGCTGGTGCCCACGCAGTCGGAGCCGGTGTCGCCGCCGCCGATGACGATGACCTTCTTGCCGTCGGCACGCAGCTGACCCTTGAGTTTGTCGCCCGCGTTGACCTTGTTCTGCTGGGGCAGAAACTCCATGGCGAAATGGATGCCGTCCAGCTCGCGGCCTGGCACGGGCAGGTCGCGGCTCTGCTCGGCGCCGCCGGTGAGCAGCACGGCGTCGAACTCGGCCTTGAGCTGCTCGGCACTGACGGTTTCCTTGGCCCAGTTGGTGACCTTGCTGCCTTCAGGCAGGGCACCCACCAGCACGCCGGTGCGAAAGACCACGCCCTCGGCCTGCATCTGCTCGACGCGGCGGTCGATGTGCGACTTCTCCATCTTGAAGTCGGGGATGCCGTAGCGCAGCAGGCCGCCGACGCGGTCGTTCTTCTCGAACACGGTCACGTCGTGGCCGGCGCGCGCCAGTTGCTGCGCGGCCGCCATGCCGGCGGGGCCGGAGCCCACCACGGCCACCTTCTTGCCGGTCTTGTGCTTGGCCGGCTGCGGCGCCACCCAGCCTTCGGCCCAGGCGCGGTCGATGATGGCGTGCTCGATCGACTTGATGCCCACCGGGTCGTCGTTCACGTTGAGCACGCAAGCGGCCTCGCAGGGCGCGGGGCAGATGCGGCCGGTGAACTCGGGAAAGTTGTTGGTGCTGTGCAGCACCGTGATCGCGTTCTTCCAGTCGCCCTGGTAAACGAGGTCGTTGAAGTCGGGAATGATGTTGTTGACCGGGCAGCCGTTGTTGCAGAACGGCGTGCCGCAGTCCATGCAGCGCGCGCCCTGGACCTTGGCCTGCGCGTCATCGAGCCCGACAACGAACTCCTTGTAGTGTTTCAGGCGATCGGGCACGGGCGCGTAGCCCTCCTCGATGCGCTCGTATTCCATGAAGCCGGTGACTTTTCCCATGGTGCTGTCCTGTATCTCGTGGGGCTGTTTCTCGTGGGCTTACTTCGCGGGTGCGGTGGCCTTCTTGGCCGAGCCTTGCGCCTTCGTGGTCGCGGCGGCGGCCGTCTGCTTCGCGGCCATCTCGCCGAGGGCGCGCTTGTACTCGTTCGGGAAGACCTTGAGGAACTTGCCGCGCGCCGTGGCCCAGTTGTCGAGCAGCTCGCGCGCGCGCTTGCTGCCGGTCCAGCGGTTGTGGTCCTCCAGAAGCTTCTTGAGCAAGGCCTCGTCGGTCTGGCCGCGGTGCCAGGCACCTGCGCTGGACGTGGCCTCCTGTTCCTTGGCCGTGGGCACGGGCTCCAGGCTCACCATGGCGGTGTTGCAGCGCTCGGCGAAACGGCCGTCCTCATCGTAGACGTAGGCCACGCCACCGCTCATACCGGCCGCGAAGTTGCGGCCGGTCTTGCCCAGCACCACCACGGTGCCGCCGGTCATGTACTCGCAGCCGTGGTCGCCGGTGCCCTCCACCACCGCGGTGGCGCCCGACAGGCGCACCGCGAAGCGCTCGCCGGCCACGCCGGCGAAGAAGGCCTCGCCCGTGGTGGCGCCGTAGAGCACGGTATTGCCCACGATGATGTTGCGCGTGGCCTCGCCGCGGAAGTCGATGCTGGGGCGCACCACCACGCGGCCGCCCGACAGGCCCTTGCCGGTGTAGTCGTTGGCGTCGCCGATCAGGTACATCGTGATGCCCTTGGCCAGGAAGGCACCGAAGGACTGGCCGCCCGTGCCTTCCAGCTGGATGCGGATGGAGTCGTCCGGCAGTCCTTCGGGGTGGTGCTTGGTGAGCTCGCCCGACAGCATGGCGCCCACCGAGCGGTTCACGTTGCGCGCGACCTCGATGAACTGCACGCGCTCGCCCTTCTCGATGGCAGGGCGGCACTTTTCGATCAGCACCTTGTCCAGCGCCTTGTGCAGGCCGTGGTCCTGCTGCTCGGTGTGCAGGCGCGGCACGTCGGCCGGCACGGCGGGCAAGGCCAGCAGGCGGCTGAAGTCCAGGCCGCGCGCCTTCCAGTGGGCGATGCCGGCGCGCGTGTCCAGCAGGTCGGCGCGGCCGATCAACTCGTCAAAGGTGCGGATGCCCAGCTGCGCCATGATCTGGCGCGCTTCCTCGGCGACGAAGAAGAAGTAGTTGACGACGTGCTCGGGCTTGCCCGAGAACTTCTTGCGCAGCACCGGGTCCTGCGTGGCCACGCCCACCGGGCAGGTGTTGAGGTGGCACTTGCGCATCATGATGCAGCCCTCGACCACCAGCGGCGCGGTGGCGAAGCCGAACTCGTCCGCGCCCAGCATGGCGCCGATGACCACGTCGCGGCCGGTCTTCATCTGGCCGTCGGCCTGCACGCGGATGCGGCTGCGCAGGCGGTTGAGCACCAGGGTCTGCTGGGTCTCGGCCAGGCCGATCTCCCAGGGGCTGCCCGCGTGCTTGATGGACGACCAGGGCGAGGCGCCGGTGCCACCGTCGTGGCCGGCGATCACCACATGATCGGCCTTGCACTTGGCCACGCCCGCGGCGATGGTGCCCACGCCCACTTCCGACACCAGCTTGACGCTGATGCTGGCGTGCGGCGCCACGTTCTTCAGGTCGTGGATGAGCTGGGCCAGGTCTTCGATCGAGTAGATGTCGTGGTGCGGCGGCGGACTGATCAGGCCCACGCCCGGCACCGAGTAGCGCAGCTTGCCGATGTACTCGGACACCTTGCCGCCGGGCAGCTGGCCGCCCTCGCCGGGCTTGGCGCCCTGGGCCATCTTGATCTGCACCTGGTCGGCGCTCTGCAGGTACTCGGCGGTGACGCCGAAACGGCCCGAGGCCACCTGCTTGATCTTGGAGCGCAGGCTGTCGCCGTCTTCCAGCGGCAGGTCGACCTCGACCACGTCCTCGCCGATGATGGACTTGAGCGTCTCACCCTTGGTGATCTTGATGCCCTTGAGCTCGTTGCGGTAGCGGCGCTCGTCTTCGCCGCCTTCGCCGGTATTGCTCTTGCCACCGATGCGGTTCATGGCCACGGCCAGGGTGGCGTGTGCCTCCGTGCTGATGGAGCCCAGTGACATCGCGCCGGTGGCGAATCGCTTGACGATCTCCTTGGCGGGCTCCACCTCGTCCAGCGGGATGGCCTTGCTCGGGTCCAGCTTGAATTCGAACAGGCCACGCAGCGTCATCTGGCGGCGGCTCTGGTCGTTGATGAGCTGGGCGTATTCCTTGTAGGTGTTCCAGCTGTTGGCGCGCGTGCTGTGCTGCAGCTTGGCAATGGCGTCGGGCGACCACATGTGCTCTTCGCCGCGCGTGCGCCAGGCGTACTCGCCGCCGGCGTCCAGCATGGTGGCCAGCACCGGGTCGTCGCCGAAGGCGGCCTTGTGCATGCGGATGGCCTCCTCGGCGATCTCGAACACGCCGATGCCTTCCACGCGGCTGGCGGTGCCGGTGAAGTACTTGGCCACGGTGTCGCTGTTGAGGCCGATGGCTTCGAACAGCTGGGCGCCGCAATAGCTCATGTAGGTGCTCACGCCCATCTTGGACATGATCTTGGACAGGCCCTTGCCGATCGCCTTGGTGTAGTTGTAGATCGCCTTGTCGGCGCTCAGATCGCCCGGCAGGTCCTTGTGGATGGCCACCAGGGTCTCCATCGCCAGGTAGGGGTGCACGGCCTCGGCGCCGTAACCGGCGAGCACGGCGAAGTGGTGCACCTCGCGCGCGGTGCCGGTTTCAACCACCAGGCCGGCGCTGGTGCGCAGGCCTTCACGCACCAGGTGCTGGTGGATCGCCGAGAGCGCCAGCAGCGCGGGAATGGCCACCTGCGCCGGGCCGATGCCGCGGTCGCTGATGATGAGGATGTTCTTGCCGCCCTTGATCGCGTCCACCGCGGCCGCGCACAGCGAGGCCAGCTTGGCCTCCACGCCTTCGCGGCCCCAGCTCGCGGGGTAGGTGATGTCCAGCGTGACGCTGCGGAACTTGCCCTGCGTCACGGCTTCGATGTTGCGCAGCTTGGCCATGTCGGCGAAGTCCAGCACGGGCTGGCTCACCTCCAGGCGCATGGGCGGGTTGACCTGGTTGATGTCGAGCAGGTTGGGCTTGGGGCCGATGAAGGACACCAGCGACATCACGATCGCTTCGCGGATCGGGTCGATCGGCGGGTTGGTGACCTGCGCGAACAGCTGCTTGAAGTAGTTGTAGAGCGGCTTGTTCTTGCTCGACAACACGGCCAACGGGCTGTCGTTGCCCATGGAGCCGATGCCCTCCTCGCCGTTGGCGGCCATCGGGCTCATGAGGAACTTGATGTCCTCCTGCGTGTAGCCAAAGGCCTGCTGGCGGTCCAGCAGCTCGGGCGACACGCGCTCCACACCGGCGGCCTGGGGTTCCGTCTGCGCCACGGGCAACTCCTGCGCGGCCTCGCCGGCCACCGGGTGCTCGACGTCGTCCAGGCGGATGCGCAGGTTGTCGATCCACTGCTTGTAGGGTTTGCTGTTGGCGAGGTTGGCCTTGAGCTCCTCGTCGTCGATCATGCGACCCTGCTCGAGGTCGATAAGGAACATCTTGCCGGGCTGCAGGCGCCACTTGCGCACGATCTTGTTCTCGGGCACGGGCAGCACGCCGGATTCCGAGGCCATGATGACCAGGTCGTCGTCGGTGACGCAGTAGCGCGAGGGACGCAGGCCGTTGCGGTCCAGGGTGGCGCCGATCTGGCGGCCGTCGGTGAACACGATGGAGGCGGGGCCGTCCCAGGGCTCGAGCATGGCCGCGTGGTACTCGTAGAAGGCGCGGCGGCGCGGGTCCATGGTGGTGTGCTGCTCCCAGGGCTCCGGGATCATCATCATCACGGCCTGCGACAGCGGATAGCCCGCCATGGTCAGCAGCTCGAGGCAGTTGTCGAACGTGGCGGTGTCGGACTGGTGCGCGAAGCTGATGGGATAGAGCTTCTGAAGGTCGGCGCCCAGCACGGGCGAGCTCATCACGCCCTCGCGCGCCTTCATCCAGTTGTAGTTGCCCTTGACCGTGTTGATCTCGCCGTTGTGCGCGACGTAGCGGTAAGGGTGGGCCAGCGGCCACTCGGGGAAGGTGTTGGTGGAGAAGCGCTGATGCACCAGGCCCAGGGCCGACACGCAGCGCGGGTCCTGCAGGTCCTTGAAGTAGGTGCCCACCTGATCGGCCAGCAGTAGGCCCTTGTAGACCACGGTGCGGCTGCTCATGCTCACCACGTAGTACTCCTTGGAGTGCGTGAGCTTGAGGCGCTGGATGGCGGCACTGGCGGTCTTGCGGATCACGTACAGCTTGCGCTCCAGCGCGTCTTGCACGATGACGTCGTTGCCACGGCCGATGAAGACCTGGCGAATGATCGGCTCCTTGGCGCGCACCGTGGGCGACATGGGCATGTCGGCGTTCACGGGCACCTCGCGCCAGCCCAGCAGCACCTGGCCTTCGGCGGCGATGGCGCGCTCCATTTCCTGTTCACAGGCCAGGCGGCTGGCGTGTTCCTTGGGCATGAAGATCATGCCCACGCCGTACTCGCCCGCGGGCGGCAGCGTCACGCCCTGCGCGGCCATCTCGGCCCGGTACAGCGCATCGGGCATCTGGATCAGCAGCCCCGCGCCATCGCCCATCAGCTTGTCGGCGCCCACCGCACCGCGGTGGTCCAGGTTCTCAAGGATCTTGAGTGCCTGCTCGACGATGGCGTGGCTCTTTTCGCCCTTGATGTGGGCCACGAAACCGACGCCGCAGGCGTCGTGCTCGTTCGCCGGGTCATAGAGGCCGTGCTGTTGCAAATGCGCTTTCTCGGCAGCCGTGTTCATGGCGCGCTTCCTTCTCGTCTGTGGGGCGAATCCGTTGGACCGCGGAGCTTATTGCATTGCACCATGCGTGCCAAGCATTTTTAATGGGGTCAGATTCCAATTAATTCGCCGACCGATACCTCTCCATAATAATTAGGGACATATCAAAAGAACCGAAGGTGACACGACGGCGCTTGCGCGATCAGCCCTCGGTCTTGGGTGCAGGCGCCCCCGGCGGGCGACCCCGCGCCGCACGCGACACCCGGCGACTGGTCTGCTTCTGCAACGCCTCGACGAAGCGGTCGTCGCCCAAGGCCCAACCATGCAAAGAGGCGTCGGTGATGGCTTTTTGCTGTGGCGCGCCGAGGCCTGTCCGCACGCACTCGGCGTAAGCGGCCTCACGCGCGAAGGGCGTGTTGCCCAGGGCCCAATAGACGGGATGGGGCGTGAGGTGGCGGTCCACGCGCTGCCCAATGTGGTGCAGATGGCTGGACCAGGGGTACTGCCGGGGCTCCATGACCATGCCAGCGCGCACCGGATTGAGCTCGATGTAGGCCATGCAAGCCAGGAAATAGCGCTCGGTCTGCACCAGCGTGGACTTGTAGCGCCCTTCCCACAAGGTGCCCGTGCGCTGGTGGCGATCGTTGAAGCGGCGCACGTAACTGCGGCCAACGTCCTGCATCCAGCGGGGCACACCCTCCACGGTTTCCGGTGTGGCCAACAAGTGGAAGTGGTTGTCCATCAACACCCAGGCGTGCAGCGCCACGCCGTGTTGGCGAGCGCGGGTGGTGATCAGTTCGAGCAGGGCGTCCCGGTCTTCGTCGTCGCGCACGATGGGCTGGCGGTTGTTGCCGCGCTGGATGATGTGGTGCGGGTAGCCAGCGACGGTCAAACGGGGCAATCGGGCCATGGCGCTCAATTCAATTGGAATCTGACCCCAATTAAAGCATGGAAGGTGGGGGAGGCCCCAGAGCCGGCCAGCCCCCCGTCAAGCCGGGAGCGTGCGCTGGATGCGGTGCGCGACCCAGAGGCCCAGCAGGGAGGCCGCGCCGGTGACGACCCAGGTGAGTTGCCACCCGCCCACTTGCGTGGCCACCCAGGCCACGAACGGCGGTCCGACAAACTGCCCCAGTGCCGATAGCTGCTGCATCCAGCCCACCGTCGTGGAAATGGTGTCTTCACCCGGTGCCAGGCGCACCGCCAAGCCGAACAGGGTGCCCGGGATAAGCCCGCCCAGGCCCGAGAAGGCCAGCACAGCAAGGTACTGCACCACGGGCGCGCCCCTCAGGCCAAAGGCCAACAGGGCCCCCAGGCCCATGGCGATGTAGGCGAAGCCCATCACAACGCGGGGGCGGCCGCCGCGCGCGATCCAGCGACCAGCCCCGATGTTGCCGCCCATGTTCACCGCCGCCGCGGCCGCGCTGAGCAGGCCCGCCAGCAAGCCACTCACGCCGGCCTGGGCCAGGATGGTGGGCAAGAAGCCCACGACCGCCAGCCACTGCCCCGAGTACAGGAAGAAAGCCACGGCCACCAGCCAGGGCCCAGGCGCACCCAGCGTGCGGCGCAGGCGCGGGCCCAGCGGCGCGCCCTGCCCCGCCAGCGCCGCGTCGGACGGCAAGCCGCGCCACAGGGCCACCAGCGCCAGCAGCGAGCAGGCCGTCAGCCCCAGCCAGACGGCGCGCCACCCGAGCCACTCGATGACCGGTGCGCCGAACAGCAAGGCCAGGGCCGTGCCCAGTGGCATGTAGGCGCCCCACCAGCCCAAGGCCTTGGCCAGCAGGCGCGGCTCGGCCACGTGGCGGCGGATCAGGCCCGGCGCCGGCAGCACGGCAAGCAGGAACCCCAGGCCTTCCAGCGCGCGCGAGGCGAGCAGGTCGGCCGGCGAGCCGGCCGTCGCGCCCCAGGCACTGCCCAGTGCCAGGGCCACCAGGCCGACCAGCATGATCCGGCGCGGTCCGATGCGGTCGGCCGCCAAGCCCACGAACAGACCCAGCGCCATGCCGGCCAATTGCACGAGCGAAAGCAGGAAGCCCGCCTGCACCAGGCTCACGCCCAGCCCGGTCTGCAACGCGGGAATGGCGACGGGCAGCTTGCCGATGTGCAGGGCACAGGTGACACCCACCGCCACGACCAGGGCGGCAGCGCGAACGGGATGGGACTCGGGCGGTGGTATGGCGGTCATGGAAACAGTACCGAGCCGAACAGGCGCTCGTGCTCGCGGATGGCAAAACGATCGGTCATGCCGGCGATGTAGTCGGCCACCGCACGCTCGATGTGCCGGCGTTGCCCATGGGCTTCGGGCATCTCGCCAGGCTCGGCCAGGTAGCGCGTGAAGAGATCGCCGATCACCTGGCGCGCGCGGCCAGTGGTCTCGACCACCTGCGGGTGACGGTAGAGGTTACGAAACAGGAAGGCCTTGAGCGCGCGGCTGCGCTCGCGCATGGCGTCGGAGAAAGCCACCAGGGCCGCCTGGGTGCGCGCCTCGTCGGCTGAGGCGACGCCCGAGTCGCGAAGGCGCCCGCGCGTTGCGGCGATCACGTCGTAGACCTGGTCGCTCAGCATGCGGCGGATGCTCTCGAACAACAGCCGGCGCCCCTGCAGTTGCGAGTGCTCCCGCAGGGCCTGGCGGCGGTAGTGGTCGAACAGCTCCACGGATTCGAGCTGCTCCAGGGAGAGCAGGCCCGAGCGCACGCCGTCGTCGATGTCGTGCGCGTTGTAGGCGATCTCGTCGGCCAGGTTGCACAACTGCGCCTCGAGCGAAGGAGCGCCGCCGCGCAGGAAGCGCGCCGCCACGCCGCCGGGCTCCAGCCGCTCCAGGCGTTCGGCGTTGTGCCGTGAACAGTGCTTCAGAATGCCTTCGCGCGTTTCGAAGGACAGGTTCAGGCCGTCGAACGCGGGGTAGCGCTCCTCGAGTTCGTCCACCACGCGCAGGCTCTGCAGGTTGTGCTCGAAGCCCCAGCCGTCGGGCGCGCGGCCATCGGGCCCAAGCGCCTGCAAGGCGGCGTGCAGCGCGTCCTGGCCGGCGTGGCCGAAGGGCGTGTGGCCCAGGTCGTGTGCGAGCGCGATGGCTTCGACCAGGTCTTCGTTGAGCCCCAGCGACCGCGCGATGCTGCGGCCGAGCTGGGCCACTTCCAGCGAGTGCGTCAGGCGGGTGCGGAACAGGTCTCCCTCGTGGTTGAGGAACACCTGCGTCTTGTAGACCAGCCGACGGAACGCCGTCGAATGGATCACCCGGTCGCGGTCGCGCTGGTAATCGGTGCGCGTGGGCGCGGGGGGTTCCGGGTGGCGCCGGCCACGGCTGCGCGCCGGATCGCTGGCGTACGGTGCAAGGCTCATGCCGGCTGGCAGCTTCGCGCGATCACCCCCGCCACGACGGCATCGCTGGCCGGGCGCATCGAGGCCCGACCCGGTGGGTCGATGAGCACGAAGCGGATCTCCCCCGCCTCGGCCTTCTTGTCGACACGCATCAGCTCAAGGTAGCGCTCGGCATTGCGCGCGGGATCGAGCACCGGCGCCACCACCGGCAGGCCGGCGCGGACCACCAGGCGCTTCAGGCGCTCGACGAACGCCTCGTCCACCAAACCCAGCGCCTGCGACAGGCGGGCCGCCATCACCATGCCGCAGCCCACCGCCTCGCCGTGTAACCAGGCGCCATAGCCCATGCCGGCCTCGATCGCATGGCCGAAGGTGTGGCCGAAATTCAGGATGGCGCGCAGCCCCGATTCGCGTTCGTCGGCGCCCACCACCTGGGCCTTGATCTCGCAGCTGCGCCGCACCGCGTGCGCCAGATGCGCCGGATCGCGCGCCATGAGGGCTTCGATGTGGTCCTCGATCCAACCGAGGAAGGCCATGTCGGCGATGGGTCCGTACTTGATGATCTCGGCCATGCCGGCACTGAACTCGCGGTCGGGCAGGGAGCGCAGCGCGTCGAGGTCGCACACCACGCTGAGCGGCTGGTGGAAGGCGCCGATCATGTTCTTGCCCAGGGGGTGGTTGATGCCCGTCTTGCCACCCACCGACGAGTCCACCTGCGCCAGCAAGGTGGTGGGCACCTGCACGAAGGGCACCCCACGCATGTAGCAGGCGGCCGCGAAACCGGTCATGTCGCCCACCACCCCCCCGCCCAGCGCGTACAGCACCGTCTTGCGGTCACAGCCGGCCTCGAGCAGGCGATCGAAGATGGTCTGCAGCGTCTGCCAATGCTTGTGCGATTCGCCATCGGGCAGCACCACGTCCAGCACACGCGCATGGCGCCCGCTCAGCGCCGCGCGCAGGGACGCCAGGTACAGCGGCGCCACCACCTCGTTGGTGACAATCACGCCGGTGTTCGCCGTCGGCAGGCCGGCGAAGGTGCCGGCATGGCCGATCAGGTCGGCGCCGATGTGGATGTCGTAACTGCGCTCACCCAGGTCGATGGCGACGCGCTGGGTCTCGGTGGTTGAAATGGCGGGGGACATGGCCCGAGTGTATGCCGCCCCTCACGGGCGGCCGGCGCCCCTCACGGCGGCGTGTCGGCCCCGTCCGGAGGCGGGGCGCTGGACACCAGCCCGGCCAACTCCAGCTGCATCAGGATCATGTTGACCAGCGTGGCCACCGAGGGGCGTCCCGTGTCGATGGCGAAATGCGCCGTCTCGGCGTACAGCGGGTGCCGCTGCGCGTGCAGGTCCTTGAGCCGGGCCAAGGGATCGGCCACCTGCAACAGCGGACGGTGGCGGTCGTGGCGCAGACGGCGAAAAAGGTCCTCCGGCGTCGATCGCAGATAGACCACGCGGCCGCGCTCATGCAGGTGCCCCCGATTCTCCGGGCGCAGCACGGCGCCGCCACCGGTGGCGATCACCGCCAACGGACCGGCGGTGACTTCATCAATGACCTGTGCCTCAAGATCCCGGAACGCCGCCTCCCCCTCGCGATCAAAAAACGCCCGGATGCTCGACCCTATGCGTTGCTCGATCACGTGATCGGAATCGACAAAAGGCAAACCCAGCCGCCGGGCCAGCTGGCGCCCGACGGTGGATTTGCCCGATCCAGGCAGCCCGACCAGGAAGACCGACTGCGTGGGGTTCAATTAGTTGATGGCGGTGCGCCCCAGGACGCGCGGCGTAATGAAGATCAGCAGCTCGGAACGCTGATCGATCTGGTTGCGCGACTTGAACAGGTTGCCCACGGCGGGCAGATCGCCCAGCAGCGGCACCTTCTGGATTTGGTTGCGCTCGGTGCGCTCGAAGATGCCGCCGATCACCACCGTGCCGCCGTTCTCCACCAGCACCTGGGTTTGCACGTGCTTGGTGTCGATGGCGATACCGTCCGCAGTGGTTTCGCCGCGGGTGTCCTTGTTCACGTCGAGATCGAGAATGATGTTGCCCTCGGGCGTGATCTGCGGAGTGACCTCCAGTTTGAGGTTGGCCTTGCGGAACGCGATGGCCGTGGCGCCGCTGGACGTGGCCGTCTGGTAGGGGAACTCGGTGCCCTGCTCGATCAGCGCCTTCACCTGGTCGGCCGTGACCACGCGGGGACTGGACACCACGCGGCCCTTGCCATCGGATTCCAGCGCCGAGATTTCCAGCGCCAGGAAGCGCGAGGCGTTCGGGCTGAACAGCGACAGGGCGTAGGACGCCGCCTGACCGGTCGGCGGCAAGGCGGGCAGGTTCACGAAGGGGGCGGAGGTCAGAGACGGTCCGGTGGTCACGGCCCCGTAGTTGCTGCCGAAGTTGCCACGCACCGGGTTGCCATTGGCCGAGCCCACACCGAATTCCCGCACGCCACCGCCCAGGCGCACGCCAATGGATTTGCTGAAGTCGTCGTCGGCTTCCACGATGCGCGCCTCAATCAGCACCTGGCGGATCGGGATATCGAGCTTGGTGATCAGCTCCTGCACCTGCGCCAGGCGCGAAGGGATGTCCGTCACGAAAAGCTGGTTGGTTCGCGGCTCGGCGATCACGCTGCCACGGGGGGACAGGATGCGTGCGTTGCTGGAATTGCCTCCGCCGCTGACCGTCGACGACGACCCAGCCGTCAGTTGCGTGGCGATGTCGGCCGCCTTGGCGTAATTCATCTGGAACGATTGCGTGCGCACCTGCTCGAGGCTCTCCACCGTGGCGCGCGCTTCCAGCTCCTGCTTCTCGCGGGCCGCGATTTCATCGCGCGGGGCGATCCACAGCACGTTGCCCGACTTGCGCAGGCCCAGGCCCTTGGCCTGCATGATGATGTCCAGCGCCTGATCCCAGGGCACATCCTTCAGGCGCAGGGTGACCGAACCCGCCACGGAATCGGACGTCACGATGTTGAAGTTCGTGAAATCGGCGATGACCTGCAGCAGCGCACGGACTTCGATGTTCTGGAAGTTCAGCGACAGCTTCTCGCCGGTGTAGCCCGGGCCTTGGCTGAGCTTGTTGGGATCCACGCGCTGCTCGCGCACTTCCAGCACGAACTGGTTGTCGCTCTGGTATGCGGAATGCTCCCAGTTGCCCGCCGCCGCCACCACCATGCGCACGCGGTCGCCCGTCTGCGTGGTGGTCACCGACTGCACCGGCGTGCCGAAGTCGGTCACGTCCAGGCGGCGGCGCAGGCCTTCGGGCAGGGAACTCTTCAGGAACTCCACCACGAGGCCCGTGCCTTGCTGGCGGATGTCGACACCGACCTGGTTGTTCGGCAACTCGACGACGACACGCCCCGTGTTGCCCGTGCCGCGGCGGAAGTCGATGTCGCGCAGCGAGCTCACGTCCAGGTTGCGGCTCTCGGCAAAATGCGTCGGCGGATTGGTTTGGGCCGTCACCGCTTCGGGACGCTCCATGACCACCAGCAGGCTGTTGCCTTCGACGCGCGTCTGGAACGGCGCCGGCTGCTTGAGGTTGATCACCACCCGTGTGCGTTCGCCCGCCTGGACCACGGTGGCCGAACGGAGATTGCCTTCGTTGATGTCAACGGTGCTGCGCCCCATGGCATTGGCCACGCCCGGAAAGTCCAGGGCGATGCGCGCGGGCGACTGCACGGTGAAGCTCGACGGCGTGGCCTTCAGGGGTTCCGACAGGTTGATCCGGACCACCTCGGCACCGCTTTGAATACCTCCGGTGACCGACTGGATGGCAGACTGCGCCTGCGCCCAGCAGGCCGACAGGACGAGACCGAGAACCAGCCCCCCCTTGACCATCCTCCGCCCCCACGCCGTTCCAGCGGTCGCCTGTTCTGGCTTGTTCATTTAGCGTCCTCTACTAGCTGCAGCGCCGTGGGGCGCTCGATCCATTCACCCGACGGGTCCTGCACGATTTCGCGCAAGGCGACTTCGGTTTCGGTGATGCGGGTTACGCGTCCGAAGTTCTGTCCCAGGTACTGTCCTTGACGCACCTGGTACAGCAAGCGGTCCACTTTGATCAGCGCCACCAGTTCCCCCGAACGGTCCAGGCTGCCGACCATGGTCATGGAGTCCAAGGGGAAGGCTTCGAGCGGCTGGCGCCGACGCGCCAGTTCGGGCTCGATCAGCGCGGCATTGGCGGCGCTTGCCGTTTGCGTGCCGCGCAGCAGGCTGGCCAGTTTTTCCGTGCTGAACGGCGGCGTTTCGCGCTCGACACTGTAGGGCTGTGGCTCGAACCGCGTGGGTTCGGGAATCGGCTGCACCGACGGCTTGATCGAATTGCGCTCGGCCTGCATCCAGGACCGCAGCTCGTCCTGCCCGGACGACGTGCAACCCGCCAACACAAGGCCCAGGACCAACAAGGAATAGGGGGCGAGGCGGCTCACTTCTTTGCCCCCTTCGCTTTTTGCTGGGCCGCGACTTCCTCGGGGTCCAGGTACCGGAAGGTCTTGGCCACGCCATCCATCGTCAGGTAACCGTCGCGGGTGGCGATGGGCGTCAGGCTGAGGTTGTTCAAGGTAACGATGCGCGACAGGTTGGCGATATCGGCGGCGAACAGGCCGACGTCGTGGTATTTGCCCGTGACCCGAATGGCGATCGGCAGCTCGGCGTAGTACTCACGGACCACCACCTGTCCGGGACGGAACAGTTCGAACTGCAGGCTGCGCCCCAGACCGGCTTGGTTGATGTCGGACAACAAGGCGTCCATTTCGGCCTTGCTGGGCAGTTGCTTTTCCAGCTGCGTCACGTACTGCTGCACCTGCTCCAGCTGCTTGCGCAAGGCGTCGAGGTTGACGGCCTGCACCAGCTTGCTGCGGTAGGTGGTGCGCAGTTGCTCCTCGCGGGCCTTCTCGGCCACCAGCTCCTCGTCGACGCCCTTGAGCCAGACGAACCACAGCGCGGCCACGACGCCCAAACACACGGCCACGAACAGCAGGTTTCGGGGCAGCGCCGGCCACAAGGACGGGTCGTTGGGATCGAGGCCGGTGAACTGGGCACGCAGCTTGTCCTGCACGCCCTTCAGATCGATATTGATGCTCGACTTCTTCGCCATCACGCCACCCCGGGTCAGACTTTGCCCGCCGCGGGTGCGGTGGCTGGCGTGGCCGGCGCCGGCGTGACCGCCGGCTTGCGCAAGGTCACGCGCATGGTGAAGTTGGCCACGCGTCGCGCATCGGCGCCACTGATGGCCGCGTTGGCGGACACGATTTCCACCAGCTCAGGACGCGTCAAGGCGGGGCTGTTGTTCGACAGATTGCGCAACAGCTCGGACACGCGCTCCTGCGACTGCGCGGTGCCCGTCAACAGCACGCTCATGTTTTCCTGCTTCATCGACCGCAGGAAAACGCCCTTGGGCAGTTGATTGACGAGTTCCTCCAGCAGGTACACCGGCAGGTTGCGCCCCGCCTGAAGGTCCTCGACGGCGGTCTGACGGGCCCGCAGCGACGCGATTTGCTGCTGCAGCGTGGCGATGTCCTTGATTTCCGCGTCCAGCTTCGCGATTTCCTGGGTCAGGAACTGGTTGCGGTCTTGCTGGATGGAGATCTGGCCCTGATACCACGTGAAGACAGCGCCACCGATGATGCCGCCCAGCAGCGCCGACAAGCCCAGCTGCGTATAGAACTGTTCCTTCTGGCGCTTGCGCGCTGCCTCGCGATGGGGCAGCAGGTTGATGAGGATCATTGGTAGAACCTCCGCAGCGCCAGCCCGGTGGACGTCAGGTAGGCCGGTGCCTCACGCGAGATCTTTCGCGCCTGCACACCCGTCCCCAGCTCCATCGCATCGAACGGGTTGATCAGCATGCACGCGAACGAGGTCTGGTGGGTGACCGCCTCGGTGAGCCCAAGCAAGGCGGCGCTGCCACCGGCCAGAAGGATGTGGTCGATCTTGTTGTACGGCGTGCTGGTGAAGAAAAACTGCAGCGCGCGACCGATTTCCTGGGCAAGGCTCTCGATGAACGGTTCCAGCACGGCGCTCTGGTAGTCCTCCGGCAGGTCACCCGAGCGCTTCTTCGCTTCCGCCTCGTCGGGCGAAAAGCCGTACTGGCGGATGATGAGCTGGGTGAGCTGACCGCCCCCAAAGGCCTGGTCGCGCTCGTAGAGCACTTCGTCGTTGCGAATGACCTGCAGGCTCGTGGTCATGGAGCCGATCTCGAACAGCGCCACCAGCGCGTCCACTCCCTGGTTCGGCAAGGTTTCGATCACGCGGCCAGCGGCCAGCCGCGACGCATAGGATTCGACGTCCATGACCACGGGTTTGAGCCCCGCGGCTTCGGCCAGACCCTGCCGGTCGGATACCTTTTCCTTGCGGGAGGCGGCGATCAGCACCTCAACGTCGCCCACGGACGTCGCGCTGGGGCCGACAACGCAGAAATCGAGGCTCACCTCGTCGAGCGAGAACGGAATGTACTGGTTGGCCTCGGACTCGACCTGCGCCTCGAGCTCCTTGTCGCTCATGCCGCCCGGCAGCACGATCTTCTTGGTGATCACCGCCGAGGCCGGCAACGCCAGGGCCACGTTTTTCGTCTTGCTGCCGCTCTTGCGGACCACCCGGCGCACCGCGTCGGCCACCTCATCGAATTTTTCGATGTTGCCGTCGGTGATCCAGCCGCGTTCCAGCGGTTCCATGGCACACCGCTCCAGCACGAACTCGCCGGCGCGGTTGCGGCTGAGTTCGACAAGCTTGACGCTCGACGAACTCACGTCAATGCCCAGCAGCGGCGCTGGCTCTCGGCTGAATAGCGATCCCAGTGAGATCAAGATGGCCCCCAAATCGCATGGCGATGTACTACGCCAGACTTAAGAATTCACTTCAATGCTAGCAGTAAGCCCATTGAGCAGCAAAGATTTTTTGCCAAACGCACAAATCGAAACGTTGTCAAAAGCCGACGGGATGAAGGGCCGACGCGATGGTCTGAACCCCCACCGACAATCCGGTCTACAAGCCCAAACCCCTACGTTCCGTTCATTCCATGTCGGCACCTTGCCCGACTTCTAAAATGCGGCACGTTTCCAGTCCGAGTTCGCATGCCCCAAGAATCCCAGCCCTCTCGCGCGGCTCCTGCCAAGGCAGTATCTGCGGCGCCCCGCACGCTCATCTGGATCGGTCGCTTGGTGGTGGTTGTCGCCGGACTGGCGGCGGCAGGTGTTGCGGCCATGCTGATGGCCCTTGGCATCGCCCTGGCGGTGGCCTACCCCAATCTGCCGGACGTCACGGGCCTGGCCGACTACCGACCCAAGCTGCCTTTGCGCGTGCTCGCCGTGGATGGCCAGCTCATCGGCGAGTTCGGTGAAGAGCGGCGCAACCTGCTGACCATCGACCAGATCCCCGACGTGATGAAACACGCGGTGCTGGCCATCGAAGACGCACGCTTCTTCGAGCACAGCGGCGTGGATTACCGCGGCATGGTGCGCGCCGCGCTGGCCAACCTGCGCGAGGCCAAGAGCCAGGGCGCCTCCACCATCACCATGCAGGTGGCGCGCAACGTCTACCTGTCGGCGGAGAAGAGCTACACGCGCAAGATCTACGAGGTGCTGCTCACCTTCAAACTGGAGCACATGCTCACCAAGGAGCAGATCCTCGAGATCTACATGAACCAGATCTTCCTGGGCCGGCGGGCGTATGGCTTCGCGTCGGCCTCGCAGATCTACTTTGGCAAACCGCTGAAGGACGTGACCATCGCCGAGGCCGCGATGCTCGCGGGCCTGCCGCAGGCGCCTTCGGCCTACAACCCGGTCCGCAACCCCAAGCGCGCCCGCACGCGCCAGCTGTACATCATCGACCGCATGGTCGAAAACGGCTTCATCACCGCCCAACAGGCCGAAGAAGCCAAGGCCCAGGAGGTCAAGGTCCACCGCGGTGCCATGGAGGACAGCCTGCGCGCGGAGTTTGCGGCAGAGATGGTTCGCCAGGCCATCGTGGCCCAGTATGGCGAGGCCGCGTACACGCGCGGCCTGGTGGTGTCCACCACCATCGACCCGCGCGCCCAGGAAGCCGCCTACCGCGCCGTGCGCCAGGGCGTGCTGGACTACGAGCGCCGGCAGTTCTACCGCGGCCCGGAGCTGTTCATCAACCTGCCCGAGGACGCGCAGGAACGCGACACGGCCATCGACGAAGCCCTCGCGGAACGCCCCGACAACGGGGACCTGCTGTCGGCCGTGGTGCTCCATGCCGACCCCCGCAAGGTGGTGGTGGTGCGCCAGGACGGCGACCCGATCGAGATCACCGGCGAAGGCCTCAAGCCGGTGCAGAGCGGCCTGTCGGACAAGGCCGGGCCAAACATCAAGCTGCGCCCCGGCGCCGTCGTGCGCATCGTCAAGGTGGGCGACAAATCCTGGCGCGTGACGCAGTTGCCCGAGGTCGAGTCCGCCTTCGTGGCGCTGGACCCGCGCAACGGCCGCATCGCGGCCGTCATCGGCGGCTTCGACTTCAACAAGAACAAGTTCAACCACGCCACCCAGGCCTGGCGCCAGCCGGGGTCCAGCTTCAAGCCATTCATCTATTCCGCCGCGCTGGAAAAGGGCCTGACGCCGATGACGGTGGTGAACGACGCGCCGCTGTTCTATTCCGCCGCCGAAACGGGCGGCAAGCCCTGGGAGCCGAAGAACTACGACGGCCAGTTCGAAGGCCCGATGTCGGTGCGCCGCGCGCTGGCCAAGTCCAAGAACATGGTGTCCATTCGCGTGCTGCAGCTGGTGGGCACGCAAAACGCGCAGAACTGGGTCACGCGCTTCGGCTTCGAGGCCGACAAGCACCCGCCCTACCTCACCATGGCGCTGGGCGCCGGTTCGGTCACGCCGCTGCAGATGGTCACGGCCTATTCGGTGTTCGCCAACGGCGGCCACCGGGTGACGCCCCTGCTGATCACCCGCGTGACGGACGCGCGCGGGCGCGTGCTGTTCGAAGCACCACAGACCACACTGGACAACGCGCCACAGGCGATCGAGCCGCGCAACGCCTTCATCATGAACAGCCTGTTGCAGGAGATCACCCGCTCAGGCACCGCCGCGCGCGCGCAGGCCACCCTCAAGCGGCCCGACCTGTATGGCAAGACCGGCACCACCAACGACGCGGTGGACGCCTGGTTCGTCGGCTACCAGCCCACGCTGGCCGCCGCGGCCTGGGTGGGCTACGACACGCCGCGCAACCTGGGCAGCCGAGAAACCGGCGGCGGCCTGGCGCTGCCGATCTGGATCTCCTTCATGCAGGAGATGCTGAAGAACGTGCCCGTGACCACCTACAGCGCGCCGCCCGGCGTGGTCAACATCGGCGGCGAGTGGTACTACGAAGAATACGGCCCGGGCAATGGCGTGCATGGGCTGGGCCTGGCGGATCCCTGGCCTGGCGCGCCCGCCGGTGCGGCGGTCGATGCCAATGGCGTGCCGATGGCCCCGCCGCCGCCGCAGCCACCGGTGGAAAACCGGCGCAGCATCCTGGACCTGTTCAGGAACTGAAGCGCAGCGCCTGGCCCGACTGCTCGCTCGCGTAACGCGACAGGTTCTCGAAGAACTCGCCGTTGCCCTTGGTGTCTTGCCAGGCGCGGCCATCGTGCTTGTAGTGAAAACCGCCGGCGCGTGCGGCCATCCACACCTCTTGCAGCGGCTTCTGCAGGTTGATCACGATCTGGCTGCGGTTGGCGAAGGTGAGTGTGATCATGCCGCCCACGCGCTGGTTGTCGATGTCCGCATCGGTGTCTTCGTTGATGCGGTCGCAGTTCAGTTCGATGGCGCGCAACAGGGCCTCGGCGCGATCCTGGTATTCGAGGTCGGTCATACAATGCGCGGATGTTTGGGTGGCTGCGCATTCTAGGTCGCTGTTCAGGCCCCGCTCGGGTCATGGCCTTGTCGCTGCTGCTGTCGGGCTTGGCGGCTTGCGGCCAGAAAGGTCCGCTCTATCTGCCGCCCCCCAAGAGCCCCGAGACCACGCCCAAGCCCGCCAACAATGCCCCTGTCGCCCCTGCCCGCCTTCCTGACGCAACGTCACGGTGAACTGCACGTCGAGGACCTGAGCCTCGACAGCCTGGCCCGGGCCCACGGCACCCCACTCTTTGTCTACAGCCAGGCCGCCATGCTGCAGGCCCTGGGCGCGTACCAGCGTGGTCTCGCCGGGCGCTCGCACCTCATCTGCTATGCGATGAAGGCCAACTCCTCGCTGGCCATCCTGCAGACGCTGGTGCGCGCGGGCTGTGGGCTGGACATCGTCTCGGGCGGCGAGCTGGAGCGTGCACTGGCCGCGGGCTGCGCGCCGGAACGCATCATCTTCTCGGGCGTGGGCAAGACCCGCGCCGAGATGCGCCGCGCACTCGATGTCGGCATCGGCTGCTTCAACGTCGAGAGCCGCGCCGAGCTGGCCGTGCTCGACGAGGTCGCGCGCGCGGTCGGGCGGCGCGCGCGCGTGAGCGTGCGCGTCAACCCCGACGTGGACGCGCAAACGCATCCCTACATTTCCACCGGCCTGAAGGACAACAAGTTCGGCATCGCGCACGACGAGGTGCTGGACACCTACCGCCAGGCCGCGTCGTGCAGCGGCCTCGAGGTGGTCGGCATCGACTGCCACATCGGCTCGCAGATCACGCAGGCGGCGCCCTACCTCGACGCGCTGGAGCGCGTGCTCGACCTGGTCGCCGCCATCGAAGGCCTCGGCTTGGGCCTGCGCCTGCACCACATCGACTTCGGCGGAGGCCTGGGCATCGACTACCGCGGCGACACGCCACCCGCCGCCGACGCGCTGTGGGCGCAGTTGCTGCAGCGCCTGGACGCGCGCGGCTTCGGCGACCGCCAGATCCTGATCGAGCCGGGCCGCTCCATCGTGGGCAACGCCGGTGTCTGCTTGACCGAAGTGCTCTACCTCAAGCCCGGGGAACACAAGAACTTCCTCATCGTGGACGCGGCCATGAACGATTTGCCGCGCCCCGCGATGTACCAGGCCTACCACCGCATCGAACCGCTGCGCGCGCGCGCCGACACCGCTCCGCTCACCTGGGATGTGGTCGGCCCCGTCTGCGAGAGCGGCGACTGGCTGGGCCGTGACCGCGAGCTGGCGGTGCAGGCCGGCGACCGGCTGGCGGTGCTGTCGGCCGGCGCCTACTGCATGAGCATGGCCAGCAACTACAACACGCGCGGCCGCGCCGCCGAGGTGCTGGTCGATGGCGCCCGGGCCACCGTGATCCGCCAGCGCGAAACCGCCGCCGATCAGATGCGGCTGGAAACGCCCCTGCCCTGAGGCGCGCCCCAGCGCCGCCAGGCGCGCCAGCCCAGCAGCGCGGCGAAGAGGACCGCGTACACCGCGACCTCGTTGAAGTCGTGCTTGCCCGCGCGCATCCAGAAGAAGTGCAGCACCGCCAGCACCGCCACCGCATAAACCAACCGGTGCAGGGCCTGCCAGCGCGGCGCCCCCAGCGCGCGGATGGCGCGGTTGAAGGATGTGGCCGCCAGCGCGAGCAGCAGCAGCCAGGCCAGCGTGCCCACGAGAATGAAGGGGCGCTTGGGGATGTCGGCGACGACCTCGGCCCAGTCGAAGCCCATATCGAACCAGACGTACGCCAACCAGTGCAGCGTGGCGTAGAAGAACACGAACAGCCCCATCATGCGCCGAAAGCGCGCCAGTGCCGGCCAGCCCAGGCTGACGCGCAGCGGCGTCACCAGCAGCACCAGCACCAGGGCGCGCAATGTCCAGTCGCCCAGGGAACGGATCAGCGCCTCGGCGGGGTTGGCGCCCAGGCGGTCGGCCGCCGCGGCCCAGAACAGCCAGGCGAAAGGCAGGAGCCACACGGCAAACACCAGGGGTTTGGCCAGCGGGTGCAGCAACGCCCGCTGGACCGCGGCGCGGCTCAGCGAACGCCCTCCGTGCGGCGCGGGGTGGGCCCCTTCGGGCGGCCGGGCGGAGCCCATGGCCTCAGTAGAACTTGCGCAGGTCCATGCCGGCGTAGAGCTGGCCCACCTGCGCTTCGTAGCCGTTGAACATCAGCGTCGGGCGCCGCTTGGCGAACAGGCCACCGCCCTCGCCAATGCGCCGCTCGGTCGCCTGGCTCCAGCGCGGGTGCGCCACCTGCGGATTCACGTTGGAGAAGAAGCCGTACTCTTGCGGCGCCGCCAGATTCCAGGAGGTGCGCGGCTCTTTCTCGACGAAGCGGATCTTCACCAGGGACTTGCCGCTTTTGAAGCCGTACTTCCAGGGCACCACCAAGCGCACCGGCGCGCCGTTCTGGTTGGGCAGCACCTCGCCGTACAGGCCGAAAGCCAGCAGCGTGAGCGGGTGCTGCGCCTCGTCCAGGCGCAAGCCTTCCACATACGGCCATTCCAGCACGTTGGCGCGCAGGCCGGGCATCTGCTGCCTGTCGGCCAGCGTCACGAACTCCACGTACTTCGCGCTGCCCTGCGGCTCCACGCGCTTGATCAGCTCGGCCAGTGAATAGCCTTGCCAGGGCAGCACCATCGACCAGCCCTCGACGCAGCGCAGGCGGTAGAGGCGCTCTTCCATGGGCGCCAGCTTGAGCAAGGCGTCGAGGTCGAAGCGCCCGGGCTTGTTCACCAGGCCTTCGACCTCCACCGTCCAGGGACGGGTCTTGAGCGTGCCCGCGTACCGCAGCGGATCGCTCTTGTCGGTGCCGAACTCGTAGAAGTTGTTGTAGCTGGTGGCGTCCTCGTAGCTGGTGGGTTTTTCCACCGTGGTGGCCCCGGGCACCGTGGACATCTTGCCCGGCAAGGCGGCCAGCTTGCCAGGGCGCGTCGGCGACGCCTGGGCCCAGGCATCGCGCGAAGCCCAGGCCACGCCCGCGGCGGCCAGGCCGGCCAGCCATTGGCGGCGCCCCAGGTAGGCGTGGCGCGGGGTGATTTCGCTGCTGCGCGGATGAACGAAACCGTCGCGGTCGGTTCGGATGATCATGGCCGTGTCCTCAGTGGCGCGCGGACGCGAGGAATGCCGCGCCCGCCACCCGTCTGTCGTGTGATCCGCCGGAACCTTACGCGGTTCCGGACTCAGAGGGTGCCGTAGCTGTGCAAACCCGAGAGGAACATGTTGACGCCGATGAAAGCGAAGGTGGTGATGGCCAGGCCCACCAGCGCCCACCAGGCGGCCACGGTGCCGCGCAGGCCTTTCATCAGCCGCATGTGCAGCCAGGCCGCGTAGTTGAGCCAGACGATCAGCGCCCAGGTCTCCTTCGGATCCCAGCTCCAGTAGCCACCCCAGGCCTCGGCGGCCCACAGGGCGCCCAGCACGGTGGCGATGGTGAAGAAGGCGAAGCCGACCGCGATGGCCTTGTACATCACGTCGTCCAGCACCTCGAACGAAGGCAGGCGTTCGGCGATGCGGCCGCGCACCGACAGAATGCCGCCCACGATGAAGGCCGACACGCCGAAGTAGATGAACCAATAGACGCCGCCCTTGTCGGTGGCGCCCTGGCGGAACACCAGCGGCTCGAAGCACAGCACCACGCCCAGCACCCACAGCGGCGCCAGCTTGTACCAGCGGGTCTCGCCGGCGCTTTGCTTGATGAGGTAGGCGAAAGCCAGCATGGCCGCGATCGCGAAGGTGCCGTAGCCGATGAAGTTGGCCGGCACGTGCAGTTTCATCCACCAGCTCTGCAGCGCGGGCACCAGGGGCTGGATCTCGTGCGCCTCGCGCACCACCGTGTACCAGAGCAGAAAGCCCACGGCCGCGCTCACGATCAGCATGGCGAAGGCGCCCATGCGGCGCGTGCCGTACTGCTGCTCGTAGTAGAGGTAGAAAGCCGCCGTCATCCAGCAGAACAGCACGAAGACCTCGTACAGGTTGCTCACCGGGATGTGGCCGATGCCCGGGCCGATCTGGTGGCTTTCGTACCAGCGCACCAGCGAGCCGATGAGCGCCAGGCCCACCGCCACCCAGGCCAGGCGCGAGCCCAGCGCTTCAAGGGCATCGCCCGCGCGCGTGAACATGCCCAGCCAGTAGAAGGCGGTGCTCATGAAGAACAGCACGCTCATCCACAGGATGGCCGACTGGCTGGAGATGAAGTACTTGAGCAGGAAGACCTGATCGCCGCGCGCCAGGTCGGCGCCGCCGCCCGGGGCCTGGTACAGCCAGATGGCCAGCAGGGCAAAGGCCGCGACCACCGCCGCCAGCTTCTGCAGCGGGCGCCAGAACCAGCCCAGGGCGACCATGCTGGGCACGGTGCCGGCGAGGATCCACTTCTCGTAGATGTCCATGGCGCCGCCGTAGCGCAGGAAGGCCAGCACGGCGCCGGCCAGCACGAACGCGGCGAACAGCCAGTCCCAGCGGTTGCGGCGGGCGAAATAGCCAGGGGCCAGTTCGGCGCCGCCCGAGGACTTCTTGAGCGTGATGGTTTGCGTGGCGGTGGTGGTGTTCATGCGGTCACCTGGAAAGCAATTGGGTCTTGAGCTGGTCGAACTCGCGGTCGGCGTCCAGCGTCTTGCGGTTGGTGGACAGGGCCATGCTGGCCTGCGCCCCCTGCCCGCTCGGCGTCAGCCAGACCCACAGGCGACGCTCGCGGACGTAGAGCATGGCAAAGACGCCGATGATGAGCAACAGGCAGCCCAGGTAGACGACCGTCTTGCCCGGGGCGCGGGCCACCTGGAAGACGCTGGCCTGCACATGGGTGAAGTCGGTCAGCTCGAAGGCCATGGGCGCCGGGTAGAAGAAGGTATCGGACAGGCTGATCACCGCCTGGGTCATGAAGCGCTGGGCGGGTTCGTCGCGCGCCAGCGGCGCCAGCCCGGCCTTCTCGCGGCTGAGCTGCAGCAACTCGAACAGGGTGCCGTTGAGAATGCGCACCAGCACGTCGCTGGCACGCTCGCGCTCGGCCTCGGGCACGTTGGCCTGCAGGAACGCGGCCACGGCCTGCAGGCCGCCGCTCGCCTCGCGGGGCGCGCTGCCGTCGGCGCCCTTCATGGCGCTCGCGCGGTTCAGGCCATTCGTCGCCCCCGCGTCCGCCACCGGCGTGACGCGTTCCGCGCCCGAAAACAGCGCCAGCGCGCGCGAGGCCGAGGCCACCAGGGCCTGCTCCAGGTCCGCGCGGCCCGGCTCCACCGACTGCGCGGCGTAGCGGCGCACGGCCTCGGCGCGCAGCGCCGGGTCGCTCAGCGCGGCGCGCAGCCGCACGAAGCCATCCAGGCTGTCGTTCTCGTCGGCGGGTACACGCAGGTAGCGGAAGCTGTCCTGCGGTGTTTCGCGCAGGCCCAACAGGTACACGCGCTGGCCGTCGAGCTCCATCGGCAGCATGTAGTTGTGGTACTCGACCGCCTGGCCCGCCGCGTCGCGCAGCTTGTAGGTCACGCTGGGGCCCACGTTGCGCAGGGTCTTCTCGGTCACGGTCTTGTGCGCGGCGCCCAGGCGGCTTTCGATGGACTCGCGCAGGTCGACCTTGCGCACGTCGGCCCCGCTGCCGGTGGCGGCGAAGTTCTCCACGTTGATGACGCGCAGGCTGGTGAACTCCAGCGAGAGCTTCTGGTCGCCGTTGCTCAGTTCGGTGGAGCCACCGATGGTGCCTTCGACCTCGAAGGGTTTGCCCGGACCATTGATGGGCACGGCCTTGAGCTTCACACGAGAACCACCGTCGTCGAAGCTGGATTGGTAAATCGCCACGCCGCGGTGGAAGGCCGGGTGGTTCACCTCCACGCGGGCGTTCTTCTGTTCACCGGTGTCGCGGTCGTGGATCACGATCTCGCTGGCGAACAGCCGTGGCATGCCGGTGTCGTAGTACTCGACGATGAACTTCTTGAGCTCCACCGAGAACGGCAGCTCCTGCAACAGCACGCCACCGGGCTGCGTGAGGATGGCCGTGCTGGACGCGGTGCCCTCGGTCACCAGCAGGTTGCCGCGAAAGGTCGGGTTGGCGGTGGACAGCCGGTACTGCTCGGGCACGTCGGCGATCAGGCCGCCGCCCTGGTAGACCTGCTTGCCGTTGAACCAGGTCTGGGCGCGCACCATCAGGTCGCCGTCGAGCAGGCCGCCGATGCACACCATCACGATGGCGCTGTGCGCCGCGATGTAGCCCCACTTGTTCGCGGCGCCGGCCTTGGCAGCCAGCATCCAGCCAGTGCCCTGGGGCGTCTCGCGCGACTGCAACCTGACCTTCCAGCCCGAACCCAGCAGGGCCTGGCCCATGCGGTTGGCGGCGGCCTCGGGCGCTTCGGCCAGCTCGCCCTGCGCCTTGTGCGGGAAGGCCTTGAGGCTTTGCTCGCGGATGTTTTCCTTGTAGGCCTTGAGGTCGGCGAGGATCTTGGGCGTGTTGCGCGCGATGCACAGGCTGGTGCTGACCACCAGAAAGGCCAGGATCAGCAGGAACCACCAGGCGCTGTAGACGGTGTAGAGGTTGGCCGCCGCGAACACGTCGGCCCAGAAGGGGCCGAACTGGTTGACGTAGTTGTTGTAGGGCTCGTTCTGCTTGACCACCGTGCCGATGACCGAGGCGATGCAGATCACCGTCAGCAGCGACACGGCAAAGCGCATCGACGACAGCAGCTCGACCCAGTCGCTCAGGCGCCGCGGGGCGGAGCGCAATTCCAGGCCTTGGGTGGAGACGGTCATGGGAGAGATACGTGGGGGCAGAAAAAAAGGCGCGTCCCGTGCGGACAGCGCCCTATCAGATGGCTTTCATGGCCGGCGGTTCAATTCATCGAGCGACGGGGCCGCATTGTGGGCCCAAACATCACTTAGTGCTTATATCCCGGGTGGGCCGAAGGGGCGCGGCCGCGGCCGCGCCACGCGCTTCAGCGCAGACCGGCGATGTAGTCGGAGACCGCCTTGATCTCTCGGTCGGTCATCTTGGCGGCCACGCCAGCCATTTGCGGGTTGTTGGCGCGCGAACCGTCGCGGAAATGGCGCAGCTGCGTTTCGGTGTATTCGGCGTGCTGGCCGGCGATGTGCGGGAACTGCGAGGGAATGCCCGCGCCGTTCGGGCTGTGGCAGCCCGCGCAGGCGGCGATGCCGCGGTCGGCCAGGCCGCCGCGGTAGATGCGCTCGCCCAGCTTCACCAGTTCGGCATCGGAGGCAAAGCCTTCCTTGGCTTTCTGCGAGGCCAGCCAATAGGCGATGTTGCGCATGTCGTCGTCGGACAGCGAGGCCGCCATGCCCTGCATGATGGCGTTCTTGCGCTTGCCGGACTTGTATTCCTGCAGCTGCTTGATGAGGTACTCGGGGTGCTGCTGCGCGAGCTTGGGGTTGGCCGGCGTGGTGGAATTGCCGTCCGCCGCGTGGCAGGCCACGCACACGGCGCCATAAGAGGCGGAGCCCTTGGCCAGGTCGGGCTTGGCCGACTGCGCGTGCGCGCTCAGGGACAGGGCGGCGGCCGCGGCAGCGACCAGGAGGGAGGCATGCAATTTCATGTCGGGCTGTCGGTGCGGTCGACGAATACGTGGGGCGCCTGGACCCCGTTCGGGGCGCTCGGCTGGACAAAACCCGCGGATTTTACAATGCGCTCCCAAACTGGCTCCCAATGACCCACGACCTCACTGCGGACCCCGGCCGCGACCCACGACTGGCGAACGGCTGGCTGCACACCGCCCGCTTCCTGACCACCGCCCCCCAACTGGAGCATCTGCCGGCCCTCGAGGTGCCGGAGATCGCCTTCGTCGGCCGCTCGAACGCGGGCAAGTCCACCGCCATCAACACGCTCACCCAGCAAAAGCGCCTGGCCTTCGCCTCCAAGACGCCCGGGCGCACGCAGAGCATCAACCTGTTCTCCCTGGGCAAGCAGGGTGCCACCGACGCCGTGCTGGCCGACCTGCCCGGCTACGGCTACGCCGCCGTGCCGCGCGAGGCCAAGATCCGCTGGCAGCGCGTGATGGCCAACTACCTGCTTACCCGCCCCAACCTGGTGGCGGTGGTGCTGCTGGTGGACCCTCGCCTGGGCCTGACCGAACTCGATGAGGCCCTGCTGGAGGCCATCCGCCCGCGCGTGGAACAGGGCCTGAAGTTCCTGCTGCTGCTCACCAAGGCCGACAAGCTCACGCGCACCGAGGCCAACAAGGCCTTGTCGATCGCCAAGCTGCAGTCGGCCGGCGGCGAGGCGCGGCTGTTCTCCGCGCTGAAGAAACAGGGCCTGGACGAAGTGGCCATGCTGCTGTGGCGCTGGACGCATGAGGCGGCCGGCCCAGCCGTCAGCGACGAGTGAAGCGGCCGGCCCCACAGACACCGCGGAACCGGCCTTGCCGGGCCGCAGGCGCCGCCCCCGGGAGGGGGCCGCGCGCAGCGCGGCGCGGGTGATTCACATCAGATAGAAGGCGGGCGCGCCCGGCGGGCGCGTCTTGAACCGCTTGTGCACCCAGTAGTACTGCTCGGGCGCCTCGGCGATGAAGCCCTCGAGCCGGCGGTTCATCTCGGCGGTGTCGGCGGTCACGTCGCCCGTGGGGTAGTCGGCCCAGGGTGAATGCACCGTGACTTCGTAGCCGTCGGGCACCAGCCGCGCCGTCACCGGCACCACCTGCGCGCCGCCCAGACGCGCCAGACGCGGCAGCGAGGTGAGCGTGGCCGCCGGCACGCCGAAGAAGGGCACGAAGACCGCGTCGCGCTCGCCATGGTCCATGTCGGGCAGCAGGTACAGCGGCAGGCCCTCGCGCAGGGCCGTGGCCAGGGCGCGCAGGCCCTGGCGCTTGCCCACCACGTGCGGGTTGCCGAAACGCTGGCGGCCCTCGGCCATCCAGCGGTCCACGTCGGCGTTGAGCTGCTCGGCGTACAGGCCGCAGAAGCGGCGCGACAGGTGCGCGGTCAGCGCCGTCCAGCCGGCGTCCATGCCGACGAAATGGGGCGCGAAGATCACCGTGGGCGCCTGGCCCTCCAGGGCCTCGAGGTCGCCGCGCAGCAGCAGGCGGCGCTTGACCACGTGGGCCGGGGCTTCCCACAGCCAGCCGCGGTCCAGCCAGGCCTGGGCGAAGAACACGAAATGGCGCCGGATGGCGGCGTCGCGCTCGGCCTCGGAATGGTCGGGGAAGCAGGCGGCCCAGTTGGTGCGTGCGATGCGCCGCCGCCGCGTGGCCACCACGTGCAGCACGCTGCCCAGCGCCCAGCCCAGCGCACGCACCCAGGGCAGCGGCAGGCGCGCCATCAGGCGCATGAGGCCCAGGCCCAGCCGGTTGCTCAGCCGCGCCGGCGGTCCGGCGTCGGGGGCGGGCGCAGGGGACGGGGAGGAAGTCGGCATCAGCGCGGTGGCTTGTAGCGGTCGTAGGACCACAGGTACTGGGCGGGCGATTCTCGCACCAGGGATTCCATGGCCGCGTTGACGGCGGCGGCCGCGGCCTGCGGGTCGGCCGGCAGCGGCTCGGCCAAGGGCCGCACATGCACCACGTAGCCCTGGCCCCAGGGCAGGCGCTCGCCCCAGCTCAGCAGCACCTGGGTGTCGCCCGAGCGCGCCAGCCGGGCCGACAGGGTCATGGTGTAGGCCTCGCGCCCGAAAAACGGCGCCCAGGTGCCCAGGCCCTTGGGTGGCACCTGGTCCGGCAGCAGGCCCACGGCCTCGCCCGACTTCAGCGCCTGCACCAGCTGGCGCACCCCCGACAGGGTGGTGGGCGCCGTGCGCAGGCCGGGGCGCTCGCGCGAGTGGTCCACCAGCGCGCGCAGCCAGGGTTGCCGCGCGGGACGGAACAGCACGGTCATGGGCCGGCTGGCGCCGAAGCGCGCGGCGTAGGCCTGGGCGGTGATCTCGAAGCAGCCCAGGTGGGGGGTCAGGAACAGCAGGCCGCGCCCCGCGGCCGACGCGGCTTCGATGTGCTCGGCGCCATCCCAGCGCACCGGCGCTGGCGCGCCCAGCCACAGCCGGGGCAGTTCGGCGACCAGCTTGCCGGCCTCGGCCACCGAGCGCCAGGCCACGCCCGGCGGCATGCCCGCCTGGCGGGCATTGGCCAGCAGCCGGCGCCGGTAGCGCGGCGACAACAGGAAGCTCAGCCAGCCCAGGATCACCCCCGCGCCGTGCAACAGGGGCAGGGGCAGGCGGCTGCCCAAAACAAACAAAAGACGGATCAGCGTGACCAAGTGGGGGGACGCCAGCGGGGCCGGCTGAATTAGAATGGCCGGATCGCCGAGTTGATGAACTGATTGCGGGGCGATTCACAAATACCGCTAAAGCGTTCGCCGACTTCTGACAGACCGGCAAACGCCGATCCGACAACCTCAGGAGTTTAAATGGCGAGCGACTTCCTCTTCACGTCCGAATCCGTGTCCGAAGGCCACCCCGACAAGGTGGCGGACCAGATCTCCGACGCCATCCTCGACGCGATCTTCGAACAGGACCCGCGCAGCCGCGTGGCCGCGGAGACCCTGACCAACACCGGTCTCGTGGTGCTGGCCGGCGAGATCACCACCAACGCGCACGTCGACTACATTCAGGTCGCGCGCGACACCATCAAGCGCATCGGCTACGACAACACCGAATACGGCATCGACTACAAGGGCTGCGCGGTGCTCGTGGCCTACGACAAGCAGTCCAACGACATCGCCCAGGGCGTGGACCACGCCTCCGACGACCACCTCAACATCGGTGCCGGCGACCAAGGCCTGATGTTCGGCTACGCCTGCGACGAGACGCCGGAGCTCATGCCCGCGCCCATCTACTACGCGCACCGCCTGGTCGAGCGCCAGGCGCAGCTGCGCAAGGACGGCCGCCTGCCCTTCCTGCGCCCGGACGCCAAGAGCCAGGTGACCATGCGCTACGTGGACGGCAAGCCGCACAGCATCGACACCGTGGTGCTGTCCACCCAGCATTCGCCCGACCAGAGCGAGACGCCCACCAAGATGAAGGCCAGCTTCAACGAAGCCATCATCGAGGAGATCATCAAGCCGGTGCTGCCCAAGGAGTGGCTCAAGGACACCAAGTACCTGATCAACCCCACGGGCCGCTTCGTCATCGGCGGCCCGCAGGGCGATTGCGGCCTGACCGGCCGCAAGATCATCGTCGACACCTACGGCGGCGCCTGCCCGCACGGCGGTGGCGCGTTCTCGGGCAAGGACCCGTCCAAGGTGGACCGCTCGGCCGCCTACGCCGCGCGCTACGTGGCCAAGAACATCGTCGCAGCGGGCCTGGCCAAGCAGTGCCAGATCCAGGTCGCCTACGCCATCGGCGTGGCGCGCCCCATGAACGTGACCGTCTACACCGAAGGCACCGGCGTCATCCCCGACGAGCAGATCGCCCAGCTGGTGCAGGAGCACTTCGACCTGCGTCCCAAGGGCATCATCCAGATGCTGGATCTGCTGCGCCCCATCTACGGCAAGACCGCCGCGTACGGCCACTTCGGCCGCGAGGAGCCGGAGTTCAGCTGGGAGAAGACCGACAAGGCCGCCACGCTGCGCGCAGCGGCCGGCCTCAAGTGAGCGCGGCGATCGCGCAGCGAGAACCCCACAGCGTCGGCCCGAAGTAAGCCGAAACGCCTCACATGAAGCCCCGCCGGCGAGAGCCCGCGGGGCTTTTTCGTGCGGAAATGCGCTGGAAACACCCCGCTATTGCTCGGCGGGCTGGCTGAATTTTTCCGTTCGGCGTCCGATATCCACCGGCAAGGACCCCTTTTTTCCGAGCCAACCGTACCGGAGCCTCCATGGAGATCGACCTGCCCCTCACCGGCCCCGCCGGCGACAGCGCCAGCGCCCAGTGCCTGTTCGACCAGGCGCCGTGCGGCCTCGTCGCGCTGGACGCCGAGCTGCAGTGCCTGCGCGCCAATGGCACCCTGCTGCGCTGGCTCGGCCATGCCGACGCGCCCGCGCAGGCCCTGTCGGGGCTGTTCGAACCGGCCGACCACGGCAGCCAGCAGCAGGCGCGCCTGCACCTGGACCTGCTGCGCCAGACGGGCGAGCCACAGACGCTGGACGTGAGCCTGCGCCGCGCCGACGGCAGCGTGTTCCGCGCCCGCCTCAGCTCCTCGGCCGTGCGCGACGCCGATGGCCATTTCCTGCACAGCAGCAGCCTGGTGATGCCCGTGCCCGAACCCGTGGCGCCCGCGGCCGCCGCCTCGCCCGCCGAGGCGCTGTTGCGCGGCGTCATCGATCGCGTCCCCGCGCGCCTGGCCTACTACGACAAGGACCTGATCTGCCGCTTCGCCAACCTGGCGCACGCGGCGCGCTATGGCAAGCGGCCCGAGCAGATGGTGGGCTCGCACCTGAGCGAGGTGGTGCGCCCCGATCTGCTGCCCGAAATCCTGCCGCGCGTGGCCGCCGCCCTCAGCGGCGAGCGCCAGAGCTTCGAGGCCGAGCGCCTGGATGCCGCCGGCCAGCGCTGCTACTTCGAGATCCACTACATCCCTGACCAGCAGGGCGAAGAGGTCAAGGGCCTGCTGATCGAGCTGCACGACATCAGCGAGCGCCGCCGCACCGAGGAGCTGGTGCTCCACGCCAACCGCGACCTCGAGGACCGCGTGCGCGAGCGCACCACCGAGCTCTACGAAAGCGAGCAGCGCTACCGCCTGATGGTCGACGCGCTGCAGGACTACTGCATCTACTTCATCGACGACGCCGGCCGCATCACCGAATGGACCGAAAGCGCGCAGCGCCTGCACGGCCACCCGCGCCCGCAGATCCTGGGCCAGCGCTTCGACACGCTGATGAGCAGCGACAACGCGGGCGAGGACGAGGTCGACGCGGGCCAGGTGCTGCGCCTGGCCAAGTCGCACGGCCAATGGGAGTCGCGCGGCTGGCGACTGCGCTCGGACGGCTCGCGCTTCTGGGCCCACACCGTGGTCACCGCGCTGCGCAACCAGCAGGGCGAGCTGCGCGGCCTCTCGTGCATCACGCGCGACATGACCGCGGCCAAGAACCTCGAGGACGTGATGAACGACCTCAACCGCGAGCTGGAAAAGCGCGTGGCCGAGCGCACGCGCCAGCTGGTGGCCGCCAACAAGGACCTCGACGTCTTCTCGCACATGGTCTCGCACGACCTGCGCGCGCCGCTGCGCCACATCAGCAGCTTCACCAGCCTGCTCAACGAGCAGCTCGGCGAATCCGAGGAGCCCATGGTGCAGCAGTGCCTGCAGTCCATCGGCAAGTCGACCAAGCGCATGAGCCAGATGATCGAGGGCCTGCTGGAGTACGCCCGCCTGGGCCGCGTCGCCATCGAATCGCAGCCTGTGCCGCTGAGCCCGCTGCTGCACGGCGTGGTGGCGCACCTGCGCCAGGAGAACGCGCAGCGCCAGATCGAGTGGGTCATCGACCCCGATCTGCCCATGGTGCGCGGCGACGCCATGCTGCTGGCCCAGGCCTGGGGCAACCTGCTGGACAACGCGGTGAAGTACACGCGCAAGCACCCCAAGGCGCGCATCGAGGTGGGCTGCAAGGTCAACCCGGTGGGCGGGCACATGTTCTACGTCAGCGACAACGGCGCCGGCTTCGACCTGGAGAAGGCGCACAACCTGTTCGTGATGTTCCAGCGCCAGCACCACTCGATGGATTTCGAGGGCAACGGCACCGGACTGGCATTGACGCAGCGCATCATCGAGCGCCACGACGGCCGCATCTGGTGCGAGACCGCGCCGGGCCGCGGCTGCACCTTCTACTTCACCCTGCCCTTCGACGGCGCCGAGCCCGCCCCGGCGTTCACCGTCTCGGCCATGGCCGCGCTGGCGGCCTGAGCGCCAGCCCCCGCGGGCAGCGGCCGGGATAATCCCCGGCCATGCCCGCTTCCCCCTCTCTGTTCGACCTGGGCGCGCGCACGGCCCTCGTCACCGGCGCCGCGCGTGGCCTGGGCCGCGCCATTGCCGACGCCCTGGCCGCGCACGGCGCACGCGTGTGGCTCGGCGGGCGCGATGCCGCCGCCTTGCGCGCGGCGGCCACGGCCATCGGCCCGAACGCCCGCGCCCTGCCCTTCGACGTGTCCGATCACGCGGCCGCCAGCGCCGCCGTGGCGCGCGTGCTGGCCGAATCCGGCCGCCTGGACATCGTGGTCAACGCCGTCGGCCAGCGCCGCCGCGAACCGCTGCAGGCCCTGCCCGCCCAGGCCCTGCGCGACATGCTCGAGTCCAACCTGGTGGCCGCCTGGCACCTGTGCCGCGAGGCCGCCGAGCCCATGCGGCGACAAGGCCATGGGCGGCTGATCAACATCACCTCCATCGCCGGCCCCCTGGCGCGCGCCGGCGACGCGGCCTACACCACCAGCAAAGGCGGCCTGGAGGCCATGACGCGCGCGCTGGCCGCCGAGCTGGGGCCGCACGGCGTCACGGCCAATGCCATCGCCCCGGGTTACTTCGCCACCGAGACCAATGCGGCCATGGTGGACGACGCGCAGGTGGCCGACTGGCTGCGTCGGCGAACCTCCGTGGGCCGCTGGGGCCGGCCCGAGGAGATCGCCGCCGCCGCGGTGTTCCTGGCTTCCGACGCCGCCAGCTACGTCACCGGCCAGGTGGTGGCGGTGGACGGCGGCTACCTCGCGCACTTCTGAGCGCCGCCGCGTGGCGGCCCCGCCACGCGCGCCGCGCGTTCGATCACCAAGGCGTCGCGCGGCGCCATCCACCCCCCGTTTCCGGCCTTCACCCCTTTCGACGGCGGCCGATTCTCCGCAGCACAGTTCCCTTCTTTTCAAGGAGCCGCCATGCGTGTGAATCTCCCCGTGTCGCAGCGCGAGTACCCGCTCGCCGAACGGATGACGCTGCTGTCCACCACCGACACCGACAGCCGCATCACCTACGTCAACGAGGCCTTCGTCACCGTCAGCGGCTTCTCGCGCGACGAGCTGCTGGGCCAGCCGCACAACCTGGTGCGCCATCCCGACATGCCGGTGCAGGCCTTCGAGGACATGTGGCGCACGCTGCGGCGCGGCCAGGCCTGGTCGGCGCTGGTGAAGAACCGCCGCAAGGACGGCGACCACTACTGGGTGCGCGCCAACGTCACGCCGCTGCACCGCGACGGCCGGCTCAGCGGCTACCTCTCGGTGCGCACCACGCCCTCGCGCGCCGAGATCGACGAGGCCGAGCACTGGTACGCGCGCTTTCGCGAAGGCCGGGCCGCGGGCCGCGGCTTTCGCCAGGGCCTGCTGGTGCGCACCGGCCCGCTGGCCTGGCTGGACTGGGAACGCACGCTGAGCACCGGCGCGCGCGCCGCGCTGCCGCTGGCGCTGTGCGCCGCCGCGGGCTGGGCGCCGCTGCTGGCCGGTGTCCCGGCCGGCGCGGGCGCGCTGGTCCTGCTGGCCGCACAGGCCAGCGCGCTGGCGCTGGGCCTGGCCTGGTACCGAGCGCAGTTCGGGCGCCCGCTGCGCGAGCTGGGCGAGTACGCCCAGGCCCTGTCCTGCGGCCAGATGCCACCGCCCCACACGGCGCGGCGCCTGGACGCCATCGGCCGGCTGCAGCGCTCGCTGAACCAGGCGGCGCAGAACATGAAGGCCCTGGTCGACGACGTCGGCATCCGCGCCGCGCGCGTGGCCGCGGCCAGCCAGCAGATCGCCACCGGCAACGACGACCTCAACCACCGCACCGACCAGGCCGCGGCCTCGCTGCGGCAGACGGCGGCCTCCATGGACGAGCTGTCGGGCAGCATCCAGCGCAACACGCGGGCCGCGCAGCTCGCCGCCGCGCGCGTGCGCGAAGCCTCCGAGGTCGCCCTGGCGGGCGGCCATGCGGTCAAGGGCGTGGTCGGCACCATGGACGGCATCGCCCGCTCGAGCCAGCGCATGGGCGAGATCATCGGCGTGATCGACGCCATCGCCTTCCAGACCAACATCCTGGCGCTCAACGCCGCCGTGGAAGCCGCGCGCGCCGGCGAGCAGGGCCGCGGCTTCGCCGTGGTGGCGGCCGAGGTGCGCGGCCTGGCCCAGCGCAGCGCCGATGCAGCACACGAGATCCGCGCCCTGATCGCGCAGGCCATCGACACGGTGGAGGCGGGCGTGCGCAAGGTCGACGCCGCGGGCGAAACCATCTCGCGCACCAGCGGGCGCGTGAGCGACGCCCATGCGCTGATCGACGAGATGGGCGCCGCTGCCACACACCAGGCCAACCGCGTGGCCGAGGTCGGCCAGGCCATGGCCGAACTCGATCAGGTGACCGCGCGCAACGCCGCCCTGGTGGAAGAGCTGCTGGCCGCCGCGCACAGTCTGCGCGGCGAGGCCAGCCGCCTGGACGCGGCCGTGGGCGTGTTCGCCTAGGCCGTGCCGGCCTGGGTACCGGCCTGGGTGTCGGCCCCCTCGGGGCCACCCATCCCGAGCAGGCGGCCATGCCAGCGGTCGATCTTCACGAACTGCCCGCCCTCGATCAGCAAGCCGATGTGCCGCGCGATGGTCTCGCGCCGCGTGCCCAGCATGCGCGCCAGCTCGGTGTGGCTGGGGATGCGGAACGCCGCGCGGCCTTCCTCGTGCGCGATGAGGCGCAGCGCCTCGCCGAGTTGGGCCGTGACGCTGCCGCCACGCGGCACGCGCGACCAGTCGGCCAGGTTGTCGACGTAGCGCGCCAGGGCCTGGAACAGGCAGCGGCGAAAGCCCCGGTCGCCCATGGCGATCTCATCGACCAGCCGCACCGGGATCTCGCAGACCCGCGCCGGCGTGATGGCCACCAACGTGAGCGCGGCGGGCTGGCGGTACAGGTTGTTGAGCCCGGCCACCTGGCCCTTGCCCAGCAGGCAGACCGGCCGCTTCTCGCCGCGCGCCGCGCGCCGCAGGCCCTGGAACAGGCCCAGCTTGACCACTTTCACGCTGAGCGAGCGCAAGCCCTGCTCCTCGATCTGTCCGCCCAGGGGCACGGCGCGCTCGACGATCTGACCTTGCAAGGCGGCGATGCGCTCGGCCGGCAGGCTGGAGACGATGCAGCGCTGGCGCGTCGAGCACAGGTCGCAGCGGCCACCGGCGGACGCGGCAGCCTTGGTCATGGCGTGGGCAGGCATGGCCGCGATTGTTGACTCGGCCCGGCGCGCGCGCTACGACTTTTGTGGCACCCCGGTGTGCGTTCGATCACTAAGGCAGCGGGATCGCCCCCATGAAAACCGCCGCTGGCGCCATGATGGTCCGGGGAAGGTCGTGCCGACCCGGCCTGGCGCCAGCGGCGCGGCCGGTTTTCCGCCCGCGAGGGCCCACCTGGCGTCCCGGCGGGGACGGTGCCATGCTTGCAACAGACATCGGCTTTGAGAATCTCGGTTCGTGGCTGCAGGTGCTGCAGCGCATCGTCGAACACAGCGCCAACATGGTCGTCATCACCGACCGCGATCAGCGCATCCGCTGGGTCAACCGCGCCTACTCGGCCGTCACCGGCTGGCCACTCGACGAGGTGCAGGGCAAGCGCGCCAGCGAGTTCCTGCACGGCCCGCTGACCAGCCAGCGCGCCACCGCGCAGCTCAAGACGGCGCTGTCGGGCGGGCGCGCGGTGTCGGGCGTCGAACTGGTGAACTACCGCAGGGACGGCCAGGCCTACACCGTGCTGCTCAACATCGAGCCCATCCACGACGGGCATGGCAACGTGGCGGCCTTCTTCTCGATCCAGACCGACATCAGCGAGCGCAAGCGCCTGGAGCTGGCCAACGCCAGCCTGCAGCGCCACCTGGATGCGGCGCAGAAGCTCGCGCGCCTGGGCCGCGTGGAGTACGACCACGAGAGCGCGCGCACGCGCTGGTCTCACGAGGTCTTCGAGCTGCTGGACCGCGCGCCCGACGAGGCCCCGCACGACTTCGCCGAACTGATGGAGGCCGTACCGCCCGAGCGGCGCGAGGGCCTGCGCCACAAGCTCGCGCAATCGCTGCGCACCGGCGAGGCCTTCGACGAGGAGTTCCCGCTGCTCAGCGCCCAGGGTCAGCGGCGCTGGGTGCGCTGCCGCGGCATCCCGGACTTCACCGGCGAGGGCTACCGCCTGCCGGCCACCTGGACGGTGCAGGACGTGACCGTCTACTACGAGCTGCTGGAGGAGCGCCAGCGCACCAACGAAACCCTCAACCGCGTGGTCGGCGAGCGCACGCGCCAGCTCGAGGAGGCCAACCGCACGCTCACCGACTTCTCGCACGCCATCTCGCACGACTTGAAGAAGCCGATCCGCCACATGGTGAGCTTCGCCGAGATCCTGCAGAGCATGCTGGACGCCGGCGACCTGGAGCAGGCCCGGCTGTACGGCGAGAAGGTGCGCGCCGCCGGCCGCCACCTGCAGACCCTGGTGGAGGCGCTGCTGCGCTTCTCGCGCCTGGGCCGCCACGCGGTGGACAAGCAGCCCCTGGCCCTGCGCCAGACCATCGAGCCGCTGGTGGCGGAGGCCCTGGCCACGCACCCCGGGCGGCGCATCGAGTTCAGCGGCCTGGACAGCCTGCCCGTGGTGATGGCCGACCCGGTGCTGATCCACGAGGTCTGGGTCAACCTGATCGACAACGCCGTGAAGTACTCCGCCCAGCGCGATCCCGCGCGCATCGCCTTCGGCTGCCGCGAGGAGGCCGCGGGCTGGGACGTCTGGATCCAGGACAACGGGCGCGGCTTCGACCCCAGCCAGCACGAGCGCATCCTGCAGATGTTCGGCCGCGCCTGCGAAGACCCCGAGATCGCGGGCGACGGCATCGGCCTGGCGCTCACCCAGCAGATCGTCGACAGCCACGGCGGGCGGCTGTGGGGCGCGTCGGCGCCGGGCGAGGGCGCGACCTTCCACGTCTGGCTGCCCAAGCCCGCCGCGCCCTGAACCGGGCCCCGGGGCCACCGCCCGGGCGGCGCGGACGGTTCTTGAAACCGTCACGCCCGCCCTTATCATTAGCACTCGCTGGCGCCGAGTGCTAACATCCGCGCCCGTGCCCCGGTTCCAAGCCGGGGCCCCCTTTTTCCCCTAGCCCTCTTTTCCATTCAGGAGATGCAATGAAACTTCAGCCTCTCGGCGACCGCGTGGTCGTCAAGCGCGTCGACAGCGAAACCAAGACCGCCTCGGGCATCGTCATCCCCGACGCCGCTGCCGAGAAGCCCGATCAGGGCGAAGTCCTGGCCGTGGGCCCGGGCAAGACCGGTGACGACGGCAAAGTCCGCGCCCTGACCGTCAAGGTGGGCGACCGCGTGCTGTTCGGCAAGTACAGCGGCCAGACCGTCAAGGTCGACGGCGACGAGCTGCTCGTCATGAAGGAAGACGACCTGTTCGCGGTCGTCGTGAAGTAATTCCCCTCCCCCTGATTCGTACTGAAGGAGCCAAACATGGCAGCAAAAGACGTGGTTTTCGGCGGCGACGCCCGTGCGCGCATGGTCGAGGGTGTGAACATCCTGGCCAACGCCGTCAAAGTGACCCTGGGCCCCAAGGGCCGCAACGTGGTGCTCGAGCGCTCGTTCGGCGCCCCCACCGTCACCAAGGACGGTGTCTCGGTCGCCAAAGAGATCGAACTGAAGGACAAGCTCCAGAACATGGGCGCGCAGATGGTCAAGGAAGTGGCTTCCAAGACCAGCGACAACGCCGGTGACGGCACCACCACCGCCACCGTGCTGGCCCAGGCCATCGTGCGCGAAGGCATGAAGTACGTGGCCGCCGGCATGAACCCCATGGACCTCAAGCGCGGCATCGACAAGGCCGTCGTGGCCCTGACCGAGCAGCTGAAGAAGGCCTCCAAGGCCACCACCACCAGCAAGGAAATCGCCCAGGTCGGCGCCATCTCCGCCAACTCCGACGAGTCCATCGGCAAGATCATTGCCGACGCCATGGACAAGGTCGGCAAGGAAGGCGTGATCACCGTGGAAGACGGCAAGTCGCTGGACAACGAGCTCGACGTCGTCGAGGGCATGCAGTTTGACCGCGGCTACCTGTCGCCCTACTTCATCAACAACCCCGAGAAGCAGGCCGCCCTGCTGGACAACCCCTTCGTTCTGCTCTTCGACAAGAAGATCAGCAACATCCGCGACCTGCTGCCCGTGCTGGAGCAAGTCGCCAAGGCCGGCCGTCCGCTGCTGATCATCGCCGAGGAAGTCGAAGGCGAAGCCCTGGCGACCCTGGTGGTCAACACCATTCGCGGCATCCTGAAGGTCGTGGCCGTCAAGGCGCCGGGCTTCGGCGACCGCCGCAAGGCCATGCTGGAAGACATCGCCATCCTCACCGGCGGCAAGGTCATCGCTGAAGAAGTGGGCCTGACGCTCGAGAAGGTGACCCTGGCCGACCTGGGCCAGGCCAAGCGCATCGAAGTGGGCAAGGAAAACACCACCATCATCGACGGCGCCGGCGCCGCGGCCGACATCGAGGCCCGCGTCAAGCAGATCCGCATCCAGATCGAAGAAGCCACCAGCGACTACGACCGCGAGAAGCTGCAAGAGCGCGTGGCCAAGCTGGCCGGCGGCGTGGCCGTGATCAAGGTCGGCGCTGCCACCGAGGTCGAGATGAAGGAGAAGAAGGCCCGCGTGGAAGACGCGCTGCACGCCACCCGTGCCGCCGTGGAAGAAGGCATCGTGGCCGGTGGCGGCGTGGCGCTGCTGCGCGCCCGCCAGGCCGCTGGCGCCATCAAGGGCGACAACGCCGACCAGGACGCCGGCATCAAGCTGATCCTCAAGGCCATCGAAGCCCCGCTGCGCGAGATCGTGGCCAACGCCGGTGGCGAGCCGAGCGTGGTGATCAATGCCGTGCTGGGTGGCAAGGGCAACTACGGCTTCAACGCCGCCAACGACACCTACGGCGACATGATCGAGATGGGCATCCTGGACCCGACCAAGGTGACCCGCACCGCGCTGCAGAACGCCGCGTCCGTCGCTTCGCTGATGCTCACGACCGAGTGCATGGTCGCCGAGGCGCCGAAGGAAGACGCGCCGGCCATGCCCGGTGGCGGCATGGGTGGTATGGGCGACATGGGCGGCATGGGCATGTAAGTGCTCCTTGCCAGAGGGCGCATGGCGGCGTTGCAGCCGCTTGCCGTGGCGATGCCGCTGTCAGCGCGTCTGCGCCTTGCCCTGCACCCTCTGGCGGCGTCGTAAGAGCGCCCTGGCGCTCTGCCCGTCTCCAAAGAAAAACCCCGCGAGCGATCGCGGGGTTTTTCTTTGGGGGGCGCCGGTTGGCGCCTTGCTCAGACCATCAGCGCTTCGAGCTTGACCGTGTCGGCAGCGAAGGCGCGGATGCCCTCCGCCAGTTTTTCCGTGGCCATCGCGTCTTCGTTGAGCGCGTAGCGAAAGCCCGCCTCGTCGTAGCGCACGGGCGCGATGTCCAGGCGCTTCGCCGCGTCGGCGTCGAGCGCGCGCGACAGCGGCGCTTCGCTGGCTGCGAGCTGGGCCAGCAGCTCGGGGCTGATGGTGAGCAGGTCGCAACCCGCCAGCGCAGTGATCTGGCCCACGTTGCGAAAGCTCGCGCCCATCACTTCGGTGGCCACGCCGTGGCGCTTGTAGAACTCGAAGATGCGGCGCACCGAGCGCACGCCGGGGTCGTTGGCGCCGGCGTTGGCGGCCTCGTCCCATTGGGCGCCGGCCTGCTTCTTGTACCAGTCGTAGATGCGGCCCACGAAGGGCGAGATGAGACGCACGCCGGCCTGGCCGCAGGCCACGGCCTGGGGGAAGGAGAACAGCAGCGTGAGGTTGGTGTGGATGCCTTCGCGCTCCAGTTGCTCGGCCGCGCGGATGCCCTCCCAGGTGGCGGCGATCTTGATCAGCACGCGTTCGCTGTCCACCCCCTCGGCGCGGTACAGGGCGATCAGGCGGCGCGCGCGCTCGAGCGTGGCGGCGGTGTCGAAACTCAGGCGCGCGTCGACCTCGGTGGACACACGGCCGGGAATGAGCCGGAGGATTTCGACGCCGAAGCGCACCAGCAGCCGGTTCATCAGCTCCACCTTGTCGGCCGCGCCATGGCGCGCGATGGCCTCGGCCAGCAGCGGCGCGTACTCGGGCTTCTGCACCGCCTTCAGCACGAGCGAGGGGTTGGTGGTGGCGTCGCGCGGGGCGTAGGCCGCCAGTTGCCGAAAGTCGCCGGTGTCGGCGACCACGGTGGTGAACTGTTTGAGGGCGTCGAGCTGGTTCATGGGCGGATTATGGCGCCGCCAGGTAATAAAATTTCAGCCATTCGGACCACCTGGTAACACGCCATGCTCGACCGCATCAAGGCCTCGATGCCCTCGCTCGCCCCGGCCGAACAGCGCGTGGCCAAGCTCGTGCTGCAAGACCCGCGCAGTTTCGCCAGCCTGCCGGTGAGTGAGCTGGCCGAGCGCGCCCACGTGAGCAAACCCACGGTGGTGCGCTTCTGCCGCAGCATGGGCTACGACGGCCTGTCGGATTTCAAGCTCAAGCTGGCGGGCACCGTGAGCGAAGGCGTGCCCTTCATCCACCGCAGCGTGGACGCCGACGACAAGACCAGCGACGTGATGGTCAAGCTCATCGACAACACCGTGGCGGCCTTTCTCAAGTACCGCAACGACGCCTCGCACCACGCGATCGAGCGCGCCGTGGATGCGCTCGTGGCCACGGGCAAGGCGCGCGGGCGCATCGAGTTCTACGGCGCGGGCAACTCGGGCATCGTCGCGCAGGACGCTCAGCACAAGTTCTTCCGCCTGGGCATCAACGCGGTGGCCTACAGCGACGGCCACATGCAGGTGATGGGCGCCTCGCTGCTGGGGCCGGGCGACTGCCTGGTGATCGTGTCGAACTCGGGCCGCACACGCGACCTGATGGACGCGGCCGACATCGCGCGCCGCCACGGCGCCACGGTGATCACCATCACCACCAGCGGCTCGCCGCTGGCACAAGCCGGGCATATCCACCTGGCCGCCGACCACCCCGAGGGATACGACCGCTACAGCCCCATGACCTCGCGCCTGATGCACCTGATGGTGATCGACATCATGGCCACCTGCCTGGCGCTGCGCATCGGCGGCGCCAAGCTGCAGCCGCTGCTGCGCGAGATGAAGAACAACCTGCGCAACAAGCGCTACGCCTGAGCGTCAAAGCCGGCCTTCCTCCACCGCGTGGCAGGCGATGCGGATGCCGCCGATGTCCTTCAGCACCGGGCGCTCGTGGCGGCAGCGGTCGTTGGCGTGCGGGCAGCGCGGGTTGAAGGCGCAGCCGCTCGGGGGGTTCAGCGGGTTGGGCACCTCGCCCTGCACCGGCGTGCGCGCCTTGCCGGTGTCGTGCATCTTGGGGATGGCGTCGAGCAGCATGCGCGTGTAGGGGTGGCGCGGGCTCTCGAACAGCGTGTGCTTGGGCGCCAGCTCCACCAGGCGGCCCAGGTACATCACGCCCACCTGGTCGCTCACGTGGCGCACCACGGCCAGGTTGTGGCTGATGAACAGGTAGGTGAGCCCGCGCTCGCGCTGCAGGTCCTTCATGATATTGAGCACCTGCGCCTGCACCGACACGTCCAGCGCGCTGGTGGGCTCGTCGCAGACCAGGAAGTCCGGCTGCGTGGCGAGGGCGCGCGCGATGGAAATGCGCTGGCGCTGGCCGCCGCTGAACTGGTGCGGGTACTTCAGGCTGTCGTGCGGGCTCAGGCCCACCGAGCGCAGCAGCTCGTCGACGCGGTCGCGCAGTTTCGCCGGATCGGTTTCGATCTGGTGCTCGCGCAAGGGCTCGGCGATGATGTCCTGCACGCGCCAGCGCGGGTTCAGGCTGGCGTACGGGTCCTGGAAGATCATCTGGATGCGCCGGCGCAGCACGCGCCCGGCGGGCGTCTTGAAAGCGGCGTGCGCGTCCTGGTTGTCGAACTGGAAGCCCCCGCGCGTGGGCTCGTACAGGCCCACCAGCAGGCGCGCCACGGTGCTCTTGCCGCAGCCGGATTCGCCCACCAGCGCCAGCGTCTGGCCGCGCGGGATGTCGAAGCTCACGCCGTCGACGGCGCGCAGCAGCTGACGCGGCTTGCGCTCCAGCACGCGGTTGAGCCAGGGGGGCGAGACGTCGAAGGTCTTGGCCAGGTCGGTGGCGCGCACCAGCGCGGCGGCGTCGGTGGTCACGGTGGTGCTGCTCATGCCACGGCTCCCGAGGCCTGCAGCCAGCAGGCCGCGCGCGTGGCGCCCGCGTCCATGAGGTCGGGGCGCTCGACATGGCAACGATCGAACACGCGCTCGCAGCGCGGGTTGTAGGCGCAACCCTTGGGAATGGCGTTGAGGCGCGGCATGGCGCCGTCGATCTGGTGCAGCCGCTCGCGTTCCTGGCTCATGTCGGGGATGCAGGCCATCAGGCCACGGGTATAGGGGTGGGCCGGCTGGTTGATCACCTCGTGCACGGGGCCGATCTCGGCGACGCGCCCGGCGTACATCACGGCCACGCGGTCGCAGGTTTCGGCGATCACGCCCATGTCGTGCGTGATCAGCATGACGGCTGCGCCGCGCTGTTTGCAGATGCTCTTGAGCAGCGTGATGATCTGCGCCTGGATGGACACGTCCAGCGCGGTCGTGGGCTCGTCGGCGACGATGAGTTGGGGCTCGGCCGCCAGCGCCAGCGCGATGACCACCCGCTGACGCATGCCGCCGCTGAACTGGTGCGGGTAGTGGTCGATGCGCTGTTCGGCCGCCGGAATACCGGTGTCCCGGAGCAGCTGGATCGCGCGCTCGCGCGCCTCGGCCGCGCTCACCGGCAGGTGCGTGGTGATGGTTTCGATCAGCTGGCGGCCCACCGAGTACAGCGGGTTCAGCGAGGTCAGCGGGTCCTGGAAGATGGCGCCGATCTTGCGCCCGCGGATGCGCCGCATTTTTTCGTTCGGCAGGTTGTCGATGCGCTGGCCTTCGAGCAGGACCTGTCCCGAGGCGATGCGCCCGGGCGGCTCCAGCAGGCCAATGATGGACGCGCCGGTGAGCGACTTGCCCGCACCGGACTCGCCCACCACGCCCAGGATCTCGCCGGGCGCGATGTCGAAGGAGATGTCGTCAAGCGCGCGCAGGGTGCCGCGGCGCGTGGGGAACTCGACGACGAGGTTCTTGACTTGCAGCAGGCTCATGGTCAGCGCAGCCTTGGGTTGAGAGCGTCGCGCAGCCAGTCGCCCAGCAGGTTCACGCTGAGCGCGATGAGGATGAGCATGAGGCCGGGGAAGATGGTGATCCACCACTCGCCCGAGAACAGGTAGTCGTTGCCCACGCGAATGAGCGTGCCCAGCGAGGGCGAGGTGGGCGGCGCGCCCACGCCCAGGAAGGACAGCGTGGCCTCGGTGATGATGGCCGTGGCGACCTGGATGGTGGCCAGCACCAGCACCGGGCCCATGACGTTGGGCAGCACGTGGCGGCCCATGATGCGCAGCGGCGCCACGCCGGTCACGCGCGCGGCCTGCACGTACTCCTTGCTGCGCTCCACCAGCGTGGAGCCGCGCACCGTGCGGGCGTACTGAACCCAGCCGGCCAGGGTGATGGAGATGATGAGCACGCCGAAGGCCAGCGTCTCGTGCGCGTTGGGGAACAGCGCGCGGCCCACGCCCGCGATCAGCAGCGCGATGAGGATGGGCGGGAAGGACAGCATCACGTCGCACAGGCGCATCAGGAAGCCGTCAAGCCAGCCGCCCACGAAGCCGGCCAACAGGCCCAGGGTCACGCCGATGAGCACCGACAGCACCACCGAAGCCAGGCCCACCGCAAGCGAGATGCGCGCGCCGTACATGAGCGCGGAGAGGATGTCGCGGCCCTGGTCGTCGGTGCCCAGCACGAACTGTGGGTTGCCGCCTTCCTGCCACACGGGCGGCAGGCGCGCGTTCATCAGGTCCAGCGAGGCCAGGTCGAAGGGGTTGTGGGGGGCGATCCAGGTGGCGAAGAGCGCGCAGACGATGCAAACGGCAGCGATCAGCGCGGCCACGATGGCCGTGGGCGAGGTGCGAAAGCTGTACCCGACGTCGCTGTCGAGCGCGCGGCGAATGGTGGCGATCAAGTCAATGTCCCGAAAGAAGAGGCGGATCGGAAGGCCAGGGCCAGCGCGGAACCGGCTCCGCCGGGCCGCTGCTGGCGCCCCCCTTGGGGGGTGACGCCGCAGGCGGCGCGGGGGTGGCCTTATTTCACCGACATGTAGCGGAACGGCATGAAGTTGTCGGCGAGCTGGGCCAGCGTGACGTTGTTGGCCACGCCCCAGGCCAGGGCCTGCTGGTGCAGCGGCAGGTGGCCGACGTCGTCGGCATGGATCTTGAAGGCTTCGCGGATCATGGCGTCGCGCTTGGCCTTGTCGGTCTCCGATTGGATCTGCTTGGTCAGCTCATCCACCTTGGGGTTGCAATAGGAACCCAGGTTGAACTGGCCCGAACCGGAATCGTCCACGCAGCGCATGAGCGCGTTGAGCGCGTTGTGCGAGTCGTAGGTGCCCGGCGTCCAGCCCAGCATGTAGAAGCTGGTGTCGCGGCGCAGGATTTTCGGGAAGTAGGTGCCCTTGGTCTCGGCCTGCAGGTTGATCTTGACGCCCACGCGCGCCAGGTTGGCGGCCACCGCCTGGCAGATGTTGCCGTCGTTGACGTAGCGGTCGTTCGGGCAGTTCAGGGTCACCTCGAAGCCGTTCGGGTAACCGGCCTCGGCCAGCAGCTTCTTCGAGGCCTCGGCGTCGAAGGGCAGGCGGGTGTTCATGGCGGGGTCGAAGCCATTGATGCCAGGGCCGACCATCAACGCCGTGGGCGCGGAGGCACCACGCATCACCGTGCGCTGGATGCCCTGGATGTCGATGGCCTGGTAGAAGGCCTGGCGAACGCGCTTGTCCTTGAAGGGGTTCTTGCCCTTCACGTTGGAGTACAGCAGCTCGTCGCGCTTCTGGTCCATGCCCAGGAAGATGGTGCGCAGCTCGGGGCCCTGCATCACCTTGGACTTGCCGCTGGCGTTGATGCGCGCCACGTCCTGCAGCGGCACGGGCTCGATCACGTCCACCTGACCCGACAGCAGCGCGGCCACACGCGTGGCGTCGTTGCCGATGGGCGTGTACTCGACGTTGACGACGTTGCCTTCGATCTTGCCCCAGTAGTTGCCGTTGCGCTGGAAGGTGGTCTTCACGTTGGGTTGGCGCTCGCGCAGGCGGAACGGGCCGGTGCCATTGGCGCGGAACGAGGCCGCGTTTTCGATGCCCTTGCGGCGGTCCACCGGGCGCGTGGCCTGGTTGTCCTCGCACCACTTCTTGCTCATGATGTACAGCAGCGACAGCACATCGGGCAGGATGGGGAACGGGCCCTTGGTTTCGACCTCGACCGTGTGCGAGTTGACCTTGCGCACGTCTTTCACGTCGTTCACGTAGCTCTTCATGTCCGAGCCTTCGCCCGCGGCGCGCGCGAAGGTGAACAGCACGTCGTCGGCGGTGAAGGGCGTGCCATCGTGGAATTCAACGCCCTTGCGCAGCTCGAAGCGCCAGACGGTGGGCGAGGTCTGCTTCCAGCTCGTGGCCAGGCCGGGCACCAGCTTGAGGTTGCGGTCGCGCGCCACCAGCGGCTCGTAGACGTTGCCCGTCACGGTGAGCTGCAGCGACTCGTTGAGCGAGTGCGGGTCCATCGACAGGGCATCACCCTGGTTACCGATGCGCACCGTCTGGGCGCTGGCGGCGCCAGCCGCCAGGGCTGCGGCCACGAGCAGGGCAGCCGAGGATTTTTTGAGATTCATGCGTCGCTCCTTGCGGGGGTGGGTGAGGGGGTGGACTGGGAAAGGGCCTGGCGCGGCGCGCTGGCCTCGCTGGCCAGTGGCATGCCTTGTTCGATGAGGCTGGCGTGCAAGGCGGCGCCCAAGGGCAACACCTCGTCGTTGAAGTCGTAGCGGCTGTTGTGCAGGAAGCAGGCGCCCTGCCCGTTGTCGGCGCCCTGCCCCAGGCGCAGGTAGGCGCCGGGCTTGACCTGCAGCATGAAGGAGAAGTCCTCCGCGCCCATGCTCGGGTCCATGTTGCGGTCCACGTGCTCGTGGCCCACCAGCCTTTGCGCCACCTCCATCGCGAAGCGGGCCTCGTCGCGCGTATTGATGGTGGCGGGGTAGATGCGCTCGTAGTTCAGGTGGGCCGAGGCACCCAGGCCCAAGGCCACGCCGGAGCACACCTCGTGCAGGCGCTTCTCGACCATGGCCTGCACCTCGGGGTTGAAGGTGCGCACGGTACCGATCAGGCGCGCCGTGCCCGGGATCACGCTGAAGGCGCCCGGGTCTCCGGCCTGCATGGAGCACAGGCTGATCACGGCGCTGTCGATCGCGCGCACGTTGCGCGAGACAATGCTCTGCACCGCCGTGATGATGTGGGCCGCCACCAGCACCGGGTCGACCGCGGCATAGGGGTGCGCGCCATGGCCGCCCTTGCCGGTGACTTCGATGGTGATGCGGTCGGCCGAGGCCATCATGGGCCCGGGGTTCACGCCCACCGTGCCTGGGCGCATCTGCGGCCAGTTGTGCATCGCGAACACCGAGTTCACGGGAAAGCGCTCGAACAGGCCGTCCTCGATCATGGCCTTGGCGCCGGCGAAGCCTTCCTCGCCGGGCTGGAAGATGAGCACGGCCGTGCCGTCGAACTGCCGCGTCTCGGCCAGGTAGCGCGCCGCGCCCACCAGCATGGCCGTGTGGCCGTCGTGGCCGCAGCCGTGCATCATGCCGGGCCTGCCCGACTTCCAGGCAAAGTCGTTGTGCTCGGTCATGGGCAGCGCGTCCATGTCGGCGCGCAGGCCGATCATGCGGCCGCTGCCGGTCTGGCGACCGCGGATGACCGCCACCACGCCAGTCTTGCCGATGCCAGTGTGGACCTCGTCCACCCCGCAGACTTTGAGCGACTCCACCACGCGCTTGGCCGTGTAGACCTCCTCGAAACCGAGTTCGGGGTGGGCATGCAGGTCGCGGCGCAGCGCCGTGAGCTCGGGGTGGAAGGCCGCGATGTGCGCGAACGCCGGCCCATGCACCTTGTAGCGGGACTTGCTCATGTCAGGTCTCCCGCCGGGCCGCCCCAAGGGAGACCTGCGCCCCCTTGGGGGGCAGCGAATACACGAAGTGATGCGCGTGCGCGTTCATGATCAATGCCCTCCGGCCTTCTCCACGCGCAGGCGCGGATCGACCACAAAGTACAACAGATCGACGATGAGGTTGATCACCACGAAGATCAGCGCGATCAGGCACAGGTAGGCGGCCATCACGGGGATATCGGCGAAGGTCACGGCCTGGATGAACAGCAGGCCCATGCCCGGCCACTGGAACACCGTCTCGGTGATGATGGCGAAGGCGATGAGGCCGCCGAGCTGCAGACCGGTGATGGTCATCACCGGCACCAGCGTGTTCTTCAGCGCGTGGCCGAAATGCACGGCGCGATTGGTGAGCCCGCGGGCGCGCGCGAACTTGATGTAATCGGTGCGCAACACCTCCAGCATCTCGGCGCGCACCAGCCGCATGATCAGGGTGAGCTGGAAGATGGCCAGCGTGATCGCGGGCAGCGTGATGTGGATCCATCCCTTGGTCGTCAGCAGGCCGGTGCTCCACCAGCCCAGCGCGACCACGTCGCCGCGGCCGAAGCTGGGAAACCAGCCCAGGTGCACCGCGAACACGAGGATCAGCAGGATGCCGATCAGGAAGGTGGGCAGCGACACCCCGAGCAGCGAGATCGTCATGAAGACCTGGCTGAGGAAAGTGCCGCGCTTGAGCGCCGCATACACGCCCATGGGAATGCCCACCAGCAGCGCGAGCACCGCCGCCACCATGGACAGCTCCAGCGTGGCCGGGAAACGCTCGGCGATGAGGCGCGACACCTTGGCGCCCTGGCGCAGGCTCAGGCCGAACTCGCCCTGCGCGGCGTTGACCAGGAAGTGCCAGAACTGAACGAAGAAGGGCTGGTCCAGGCCCAGATCGGCGCGCAGGGTGCGCACCTGCTCCGGCGTGGCGTCCTGACCGAGCAGGAAGACCACCGGGTCTCCGACGTACTGGAACAGCATGAATGCGATCAGCGCCACGCTGACCATGACGATCACCGCCTGGGCGAGCCGTCGGAGGATGAATGCGAACATCGATGAAAAAAGCAAGAGAGGGTCGCGCCCGGAAGGAGGCGACCCTCTTTGGTCAATACCCGATTCAGTTTACCGTGATGAGCCGCCAATCCAGGCGGTTGTCGGCGCGGTGAACCACGTTGATGCTCTTCTTCATCGCCCAGGGAATGACCTGGTTGTGCAGCGGCAGGTGCGACACGTCGGCGTTCGACAGCTCCAGCGCCTCGGTCAGCAGGCGGTTGCGGATCAGCAGGTCGGTCTCCGTCTTGGCGCGATCGATGATCTGGTCCATCTTGGGGTTGCTGTAGCGGCCCACGTTGTAGTTGCCGTCACCGCCCTGGCCCACGCTGCGCACCAGCGACTGCAGGCTGTACATCGCGTCGAAGGTGGGCACGCCCCAGCCCAGCATGTAGATGCTGGCCTCGTAACGCTGAATCATCGGGAAGTAGGTGGCCAGCGGCAGCGTGCGCAGCTTGGCCTTGACGCCGATGCGCGCCCACATGGCCGTCACGGCCTGGCAGATCGCCTCGTCGTTGATGTAGCGGTTGTTCGGGCAGGCGAAGTCGACCTCGAAACCGTCCTTGTAGCCGGCGTCGGCGAGCAGCTTCTGCGCGGCGGCCACGTCGAACGGGTAGCGCTGGTGCACACCCTCCGTCCAGCCCGTCACCTGCGGCGCGATGAGCGCCCCCGTGGGCTGGCCCAGGCCACGCAGCGTGACGCGCGCGATCGCGTTCATGTCGATGGCCTGGTACAGCGCCTTGCGCACACGCACGTCCTTCAGCGGGTTCTTGCCCTTGACGTTGCTGCCCACGAGCTCGTCGCGGTGCTGGTCCATGCCGAAGAAGATGGTGCGGTTCTCAACCCCGTCCATGACCTTGAGGTTGCCGTCCTGGCGCAGGCGCGGCAGGTCCTGCGGGCTCGGATCCAGCACGAAATCCACCTCGCCCGAGAGCAGCGCGGCCATGCGCGTGGCCGTGGCCTTCACCGGCGTGTAGACGATCTCGGTGACGTTGGTCTCGGCGCTCTTGCCCCACCAGTTGGGGTTGCGCGTGAGCACCATCTTCTGATCGGGCGCCCACTCCTTGAGAACGAAGGGCCCCGTGCCCATGGCGTTGCGGTGGGCGAAGTTCTCGTCCTGGGTCTTGATGTCCTTGGGCGCGGTGGAGTTGTTCTTCTCCGCCCAGGCCTTGCTCATCATGCGCAGCTCGGTGAGCTGGTTCACCAGCACCGGGTTGGGGCCCTTGGTGAAGATGTCGATGGTGTTGTTGTTGACCTTGACGATGCGGTCGATGCCCTGGATATAGGGCGTGAAGTTCGAGGTCGGCGCCATTGCGCGCTGCAGCGAGAACACCGCGTCGTCGGCGGTGAAGTCGGACCCGTCGTGGAATTTCACGCCGGTGCGCAGCGTCAGCCGCAGCTGAGTGGGCGAGACCTGGTTCCAGCCAGTGGCCAGCAGCGGCTCGGGCTTGAAGGTGCGGCTGTTGTAGTACACCAACGACTCATAGACCGAGGCATGGATGCCGTTGGCCAGTGCGTTGTTCTGGGAATGGATGTCCCAGGTCGGGATGTCGCTGGCACTCGTCCACTTGAAGGTCTTCGCTTGAAGACCACCGGTCGTGACAGCCAAGGCTGCCCCCAGCACGACCGCCTGCATGGGCACGGAGAACGATTTCATCGTTGACACCTGAATTAAATGAAGGTGCCGGGACTATGCAACAAGCGTTCCCGCACCAGCGACGGGACTTACCCGTACCGGGTACGGGCACCCGAATCGGCATCGCGTGCCCCCCGGCGCTTCGACCGGAACAGGCCATTTCCGGACACCACTCGAAGCTTGATGCCTCCATCATTTCAAATAATTCTTTATAGCTATATTTGCCCTGCCTATTGGCCATGTCTTTAGGCATTTCAACCCTCAAAACCATCAGGAAGGTCCCCCATGAAGAAACTCCTCGTCGCCGCCTTGCTCGCCCTGAGCGCCGCCACCAGCTTCGCCGCCGTCGACGTCAACAAGGCCTCGCAAGCCGACCTCGACAGCATCAAAGGCATTGGCCCCAGCACCACGGGCAAGATCCTTGAACAACGCAAGGCCGCCCCCTTCAAGAACTGGAACGACTTCATCGCGCGCGTCCCCGGCATCGGAGACAAACGCGCCGCGAAGCTGTCGCACCAAGGCCTGACGGTCAATGGCGAGGCCTTCAAAGCGACCAGTGCGCCAGCGGGCGCCAAGCCCAAGCAGTGAGCGCCGTCCGCTCACCCGGCCATAAAAAAACCGCCCGGCATGCCGGGCGGTTTTTGCTTGAGCGAAGCGCTTCTGAAGATCAGAAGTTGTGCTGGATGCCCACGCCGAACAGGGTGTTCTTGACTTCCGCGCCGGTACCGATGATTTCGGCTTTGGTGCGGTTGAAGGCAGCGTACGTGAAGGTGCGCTTGGACAGCGCGTACTTGGCGCCGATGCTGAAGCCGGTGGTCTTGCTCAGATCCGTACCGCCAGACTCCAGCTTGGAACGGGCCACGCCAACACCGATGTCGAAGCCGGCGCCCAGGGGCACGTCCACGCCGATGTTGAACTCGTTGGCCTTCACGTCAGCAAAGCCGTCCGGCTGCACTTTGGCCTGGTTCACGCCACCGACCAGCTTCACGACGCCGAAGTCGTAGGAGCCGTTCAGCAGGTTGTAGGTGGTCTTGCCGGTGGCGGCCAGGCCGGTCAGGATACCGGTGCTGTCGATGCCGTTCAGGCCTTCGACTTTCTGGCTCTGGTGAGCGAAGCCAGCCACGATCGGGCCGTTGGCGTAGTTCAGGCTGAACGACACCAGGTTGCTGGCCTTGTTGTTCGGCGAGCTGGCGCGGTCTTCACCCAGCGAGTAGGCGAAAGCACCCGAGAAACCGCCGAAGTTGGGCGAGTTGTAGCGGATGGTGTTGTTCGGGTTGTCTTCGTAGCCGAGCCAGGTGGTCCACGACGACGCGAAGTTCGCGTTGAAGGTGTCGTTGGCCATCGAGCGGGTGTCGTCGTACGGCGTCCAGGGCTTGCCCAGCTGGATTTCACCGAAGCCACCCGACAGACCGACCCAGGATTGGCGGTTGAAGCTCAGGCCACCGGCGGTGCCGTTGTCCATGGCCAGCGCGCCTTCCAGGTTGAAGTTGGCCTTCAGACCACCACCCAGATCCTCGGAGCCCTTGAAGCCCAGGCGGCTGGTGTTGAAGCCACCGCTTTCCAGCACGGTCTCGCTGGCGGAGCCGACACCGGTGATGTCCGTCTTGACACGGCCCACCCACACATCGGCCATACCGTAAAGCGACACGCTCGACTGAGCCATCGCGGCGCCGCAGGTGCCCAGAACGGCAAGAGCGATCAGACTTTTCTTCATGGGGAGATTCCTTTTCCTTTGGAACGGTTTGGGAAACGTTTCACACGACTGAAACTGCAGTGATGGTACCCATCGACATGCACGTTACGGGTTTGCCCCTAGGGGTTTTACACAAGACAGGGGAAAAACGTGGCAATGAAGCAACAACGTCATCCCACTTTCTTAAACCTCTTAAGCAAATAGCAGGCCAATCCCCCTAAGCAAAAAAAAAGCCACCGCCGAGGCGGTGGCTTTTGGCTTCAGACGCCAGCGGGCCAAGCCCGCAGGACATCAGAAGGAGTGGCGGATGCCCAGCTCGAAGCCGGTGCGCTTGTACTCAGGACCAGCCAGCAGACCGGCGTCGGCGCTGATGCGGGCGAAGTTGCCGTACAGGGCGGTGCGCTTGCTCAGGCCGTACTCGTAACCGACAGCGACTTGGTTGCCATCAACCGAGATGCCGGGAACTTCCACTTCGGTACGGGTGTACGAAGCCTTGATCAGGCCAGGGCCCACGGGGGCGGTCAGGCCCACCATCAGGTTGTTCACCTTCAGGTCGACGGTCTTTTCCTTCGACGTGGTGTAGTTGAACATCGGCTTGATGAAGCCGAAGTCATACGAAGCACCCACGTTGGTGCGGCGCGAATCGGCGGCGCCCACGTTGCCTTCCGAAGCGGTGGCGAAGCCAACCGACAGCGGGCCGTTGGCGTACGTCAGGCGCAGGCCTTGGTAGTCGCTGGCGCTGGTGCCGGTGGTCACTTCCTTGAAGCCATAGCTGAGCTGGGCCTGGAAGCCGCCCATGTTCGGCGTGAAGTACGAAACCATGTTGTTCGAACGCACGGTCGTCGCCTGGAAGACACCAGCGTTGGGCGAATACATGTTCACCGAGCTGCCCAGACCGTTGGTGCCGAACGGGTCGTACACGGTGTGGTTCCAGAAGGTCGGCACATAGTCACGGCCCAGGCGGACTTCACCGAAGCCACCCGACAGGCTCACGGTGCTGCGGCGCTGGAATTGCAGGCCAGCGGGCGTGCCGGTGTCGGGGTTCAGGGCGCCTTCCAGCCAGAAGCTGGCGCTCATGCCACCGCCGAGGTCCTCGACACCGCGGAAGCCCAGGCGGCTCGAAGCGGTACCGTCTTGACCCATTTCGCTCAGCGAGGTTTTGACGCCGCCGATTTTGGTCGAGGTGTGGCGGACGTTCACGTCCATGATGCCGAACAGGGTCACCGACGACTGGGCCAGTGCTGCGCTGGAGGCTGCGACGGCAGCCAGAGCGATCAGGGTCTTTTTCATCGAGGAATTCTCCAAGGTTTGGGTTAAGAGGCCGGAAGTCTTTGCCCCCGAGCCGACCTCCATTGAGGAAGCTGCGGGCATTGCATCAGAAACAGCTGGTCACCGCCATGTTTGCCGACCTCGATCCGCCCCAGGGTGGTGCCGATGTTGCAGCCTTGCCACGATTCCGAGGGGTAACCCTTAGACGGATGGCGGGGCGCCATACTCCCCACACCAGTCCACTGCCGATTCAACGTGAGAGTTTCATGAGTACTTTCAGCGATGCCCTGGTGGTTGCCGCCGATTCGGCCCTGCGCACCCTGTTCGCCGTCCCGCGGGCCAGCCAGCCCTGCCCCACCGTGCCCGAGCGGCACGACGATGGTGCGCTGAGCACCGAAGACCGGCGCCTCGCCGGTGCCCTGATGCGGGTCAACCATGTGGGGGAGGTGTGCGCCCAGGCGCTGTACACCGCGCAAGCCTTCGCCGCGCGCTGGCCCGGACCGGGTGGCAGGGCGTCGAACGAGGCCCTGGCCCAGCAGCTGGAAGAGGCCGGCCGCGAGGAAACCGACCACCTGGCCTGGACCAAGGCCCGCCTCGACGAGCTGGGCAGCCGGCCATCGCGGCTCAACCCGTTCTGGTACGCCGGCGCCTTCGGGCTCGGCCTGCTCGCGGGCCGCCTGGGGCAAGGCCCCAGCCTGGGTTTCGTGGTGGAAACCGAGCGCCAGGTGGAAGCCCACCTGGCCAGCCACCTGGACCGCCTGCCGGCCGAGGACCACGCCTCCCGGGCGATCGTGGCGCAGATGAAAATGGACGAGGCCCGGCACGCTCGCCAGGCCCAGCAAGCCGGAGCCGCCGAGTTGCCGGCGCCCGTGAAGGGGATGATGCGGATGGCGGCCAAGGTCATGACGACCGTGGCGCACCGGATCTGAGGCCCCCCGAAAGGGGCGCAGGCTCAGGCGTCGACCAGATCGAAGCTGGTGGTGATTTCCGCCGTCTTGGCCAGCATGATGCTGGCCGAGCAGTACTTCTCGTGGCTCATGGCGATGGCGCGCTCCACCGCGCTGGCGGGCACGCCCTTGCCCGTGACGGTGAAGTGCATGTGGATCTTGGTGAACACCTTGGGGTCGACCGGCGCACGCTCGCTGGTGAGCTTGACCGAGCAGCCGCGCACATCGTGGCGGCCGCGCTTGAGGATCAGCACGACGTCGTAGGCCGTGCAGCCGCCGGTCCCCGCCAGCACCGTCTCCATGGGACGGGGCGCGAGATTGGCGCCGCCGTTCTCGGGCTTGTTGGCGTCGGGGGCACCGTCCATGGCGAGCACGTGGCCGCTGCCGGTTTCGGCAACGAAGCCCATGGCCGATCGGGTGCCGCTGGCGCCAGTCCAGGTGACGGTGCATTCCATGAGAAGGTTCTCCGTGACAAAGCCCGCATTTTCTAAGGGCCTTGCTCTAAAAATGAGGGCAACTTGAGTCGGGTTGTTGCAACGCAGCAATCCGGCGATATACTTGCGTCATTGTATTTTCGGTTGTCTCCTCTACCCTCCACGGGTGGATTCAAACCCGGGCCAGCAACGTTGGTCCGGGTTTTTTTTCGCCCGCTGATAATGCTCGGTGATGAAAACGCCCGCCGCCCACCTGACGCCCGCCGACTACCTCAAGAAAATCCTCACAGCCCGGGTGTACGACGTCGCGGTGGAGTCGAACCTGGACCCGGCACGCGCGCTGTCCAGGCGGCTGCACAACACCGTGCTGCTCAAGCGCGAGGACCAGCAGCCCGTCTTCAGCTTCAAGCTGCGCGGGGCGTACAACAAGATCGCGCACCTGAGCCCCGAGCAGTTGTCCAAGGGCGTGATTTGCGCGTCGGCGGGCAACCACGCGCAGGGTGTGGCGCTGGGCGCGCGCAAGCTGGGCGTGCGGGCCGTGGTGGTGATGCCGGTGACCACGCCGCAGCTCAAGATCGATGCGGTGCGCGGCCTCGGCGGCGAGGTGGTGCTGCACGGCGACAGCTACACCGACGCCTACAACCACGCCGTCATCCTGCAAAAGAAGCAGGGACTCACTTTCGTTCATCCCTTCGACGATCCTGACGTGATTGCCGGCCAGGGCACGATCGCCATGGAGATCCTGCGCCAGCTCCAGAGCCTGGGCTCGAACCAGCTCGACGCGGTGTTCGTCGCCATCGGCGGCGGCGGCCTGGTGAGCGGGGTGGCCAACTACATCAAGGCCGTGCGGCCCGAGATCAAGGTCATCGGCGTGCAGATGACCGACTCCGACGCCATGATGCGCTCGGTCGCCGAGAAGGAGCGCGTGACGCTGCCCGACGTCGGCCTGTTCGCCGACGGCACCGCCGTCAAGCTGGTGGGCGAAGAAACCTTCCGCGTCGCGCGCGAACTGGTCGACGAGTTCATTGCGGTGGACACCGACGCCGTCTGCGCCGCCATCAAGGACATCTTCGTCGACACCCGCAGCATCGTCGAACCCTCGGGCGCGATGGCGGTGGCCGCCATCAAGCAGTACGTGGCCACCCACAAGACCAAGGGTCAGACCTACGCGGCCATCCTGTGCGGCGCCAACATGAACTTCGACCGCCTGCGTTTCGTCGCCGAGCGCGCCGAGGTGGGCGAGGAGCGCGAGGCCCTGTTCGCCGTGACCATGCCCGAGGAGCGCGGCAGCTTCCGCCGCTTCTGCGAGGTCATCGGCTCGCTGCCCGGTGCGGCGCGCAATGTCACCGAATTCAACTACCGCATGCACGACAGCGCCCAGGCGCATGTGTTCGTGGGACTCACCACGGCGGGCAAGGGCGAGTCCGCCAAGATCGCCCAGCAGCTGGTGCGCCATGGCTTCGAGACGCTGGACCTCACGCACGACGAACTCGCCAAGGAACACCTGCGCCACCTGGTGGGCGGCCATTCCGCGCTGGCGCAGGACGAACGACTGATGCGCTTCATCTTCCCGGAGCGCCCGGGCGCCCTGCTCAAGTTCCTCAGCCTCATGCGACCGGGGTGGAACATCAGCCTGTTCCACTACCGCAACCAGGGCGCCGACTACGGCCGCATCCTGGTCGGCCTGCAGGTGCCGGCCAAGGACGACAAGGCCTTCGCCAAGTTCCTCGACACCTTGGGCTATCCCTATGTCGAGGAAACCCGCAACCCCGCTTACCGGCTGTTCCTGCGCAGCTGAGCACCCCATGGCGCGCGATCCCGCCCTCACGCCGATCAATGCACCGCGCCCGTTCGCGCCCGTCGAGGGCTTGAAGCTGCCCGCCATCGCCAGCACGGCCGACACCACGCTGGAGCACGCCCTGCACCGGCGCCTGCAGCCCGACGGCCAGCCCGCCAACGCCCTGGGCCAGCTGCAATGGCTGGCCGGGCAGCTCGCGCGCATCCAGCACAGCAGCGCGTTGCCGTTCGACCTGCTGGTGTTCGACGCCCCGCAACTGGTGGTGTTCGCGGCCGACCACGGCCTGGCCGTGGAGGGCATGAGCGACCTGCCGCAGTCCGCCACCGCCGAGTTGGTCAACCAACTGCTCGTGGGACGCGCGCCGGTCAACACCCTGGCGCGCCAGCACGGCTTCGAGCTGACCGTGGTCGACGCCGGCATGGCCACACCCATCACCCAGCCGCCGGCGGCGCGCGGCCGCCCGCCGGCCACGCTGCAGGCGCGCAAGATCGCCTACGGCACACGCAACTGCCTGCTCGGCCCGGCCATGTCGCTGAGCCAGACCGTGGCCGCGCTGCACGCGGGCATGGACGTGGTGCGCCACCTGCCAGGCACGGTGCTGGCGCTGGGCGAGGTGGGCGTGGCCAACCCGGCCAGCGCGGCGCTGCTGCTGTCGCGCCTGTGCGGCGTGCCCATGGCGGACGCCCTGCCGCGCGACGACGGCCCGGGCTCGGCCTTCGACGACACCGTGCATTTCCAGCGCCTGGACAAGCTCACCGCCGCAGCCCAGCGGCACGCGCAGGCCATCTCCCCCATCCACGCATTGGCGGCCTTCGGCGGTTTCGAGATCGCCATGATGGCCGGCGCCATGCTGCAGGCGGCCAGCGAGCGGCGCGTGGTGCTGGTCGACGGCTTCGTGGCCGGCGCCGCCGCCCTGGTGGCGCGCGGCCTGAGCCCGGCGGTGGCCGACTACCTGGTCTACGCCCAGCGCTCGCCGGCCACCGCGCACCGGCTCATGCTGATCCACCTGCAGGCCATGCCGCTGCTCGACCTCGATCTGCACATCAACCAGGGCACCGGCGCGCTGCTGGCCTGGCCGCTGCTGCTGGCCACGCAGGCGCTGCTGGAGACCTGAGAGCCCCCGCTAGCCCGACGCCAGCCAGCGCCGCTGGCCGGCCAGGCGCTTCACGCCGCGCCAGTTCCGGCACTCGACCGCCACCGCCGGCCATATGCGCTGCAACAGCTCGCACTCGGCCAGGGTGTCGGCCGCCGCCTGGTGGCGCCGGGGACAGGTGATGCCGAAATGGGCCATCCACTCGTCCAGCGAGCGGGCCCGCACCTGGGGGTGCGTCACGGCGCAGAGGTGCTCGATGTCCACCCAGGGATTGGCCGGGCGCCGCCCCAGGTGCTGGCGCGCGTGCCGGCCGATCAGCGCCTCGTCGAAAGCGCTGTGGAAGGCCAGCAGCGGCGCCGCACCGGCGAAGGCTTCGAAGGCCCGCAGCGCCTCGACCGGATCCCACCCGTCGCGCTGGCTCTGCACACCGATGCCATGCAGCAGGATGTTGTCGCGGCTGGAGGCCCGCTCCTGGCGCAGCACCACCTCGAAGCTGTCGCCCAGGCACACGTCGAGGCGGCGGCGCGACCAGTCCACGCGCAGGCCCACGGCGGCGATGGCCAGCAGGCGGTCGCGCGCCACGTCGAGGCCGCTGGTTTCCACGTCCAGCACCACCCAGCGCTCGGGCGCCGCGGGCGCAGCGTCGCCACCACCGAGCCAGGCCGACCACCAGGCGCTCACCGGTCGTAGTCCAGCGTGAGCCGCTGCTGCAGGGCGCGCAGCACGCGCAGCGTTTCCTTCAGGATGCGGCGATCGATGTCGTTGAGCGTGTCCACCGCGATGCGGTTCGGGTTGTCGCCCACCGTGGTGCCATCCAGCTGCGCGTGCAGGCGCAGCAGCTGCAGGTAGTCAAAGCCGCCGACCCAGGCCTGGGCCTCGTGCGCCGGCACGCCCAGCAGCGGGCCCACCGCCTCCAGGCGCTCGCGGGTATTGGTGGCCGGCACGCCGTGCGCCAAGGCATACAGGCGCGCCACGTCGACGAAGATGGCCGTGCCCTGCAGCTTGAGGTCCAGCGTGTCGTGGCCTTCCACCGCCTCGGTGTCGATGTTGCCCAGCCAGTTCAGCGGCACCGTTCGCCCCAGGCCGTTGAGCGCGAGCTGCTTCAGGAAGCGCGGCGTGGTGCGCGCGTGCGCCAGCACCTCGTCGCGCAGCGCGCGGGCCAGGGCCTCGTGGCCGGCGAGCGGGCGAAAGTCGAAAAAGATGCTGGCGTTCAGCAGGTCCCGGGGCGAGCCATGCTCGATCCAGTTCGCGAAACGCTCGCGCCACTGAGTCAGCGTCAGGCACAGCTCGGGGTTGCTGGCCATCACGCCACCCTTGCACAGCGGGTAGCCGCAATCGTCCAGCGCCTGGTTCACCTCGCGCGCGAAGGCCAGGTAGGGCGCGGCCTCGCTGCCATCGGGACGGATCAGCGCGTTGTCCTGGTCGGTGGCGATGGTTTGCTCGCCGCGGCCCTCGGAGCCCAGCGCCAGCCAGCAGCAGTCGGCCAGGGCGATGCCATGGCGCTGCGCCAGCAGCTCGATCAAGCGCGCGCCCAGCACATCGTTCAAATGGCTGATCAGCGCCGTGAGCTGGCGCGCCTGCACGCCCTGGCCCAGCAGGGTGCGCGCGAAACGGCGGATGTCGTGCGCCACCACGCGCAGCGTGTCCACGCCCGTGGCGTTGCGGATGCTGGAGCTGACCTGCTTGAGGCTGAGGCGCTGCAACGCGAACAGGTCGCGCTCGGAGACGATGCCCGCCAGCCGCCCCGCGCGCGTGATGGGCACGTGGCGGATGCCGTGCGTGGACATGGCCAGCGCGGCGTCCTGCGCGCTGGCGTCGTGCGGCAGGCTGTGCACGGGCCGCACCATCACCGACGACACCGGCGCGTCCAGCGGCACCCCGGGCAGCACCACGCGGCCCAGCACGTCGGAACGCGTGAGGATGCCCAGCGGCGCGCCCGCGCCGTCCACCACCAGCATGGAGCCGATGCGCCGCTCGTGCATCTGGCCCAGCACCTCGCGCAGCGGCGTGTGCGGCGCGCAACTCACCGGCGCCTTGTGGCCCAGCTCGCTCAGGGGCGTCTCCAGCGACTGCTCGGCCAGCGCCTGCGAGGAGTAGGCCACCTGCAGCGCCGCGCGCGACAGCTCCAGGAACTTGAGGATGCGCCGGTTGAGGAAGTCGCCGAACGGCGGGCTTTGCGCCGCCAGGGCGCGCATGTCCTCGGCGCCGATGACCAGCACGAAGGTGTCTTCGGTGGCGTGGTACAGCGTGGTGGGCGCGCGCTGCGCCAGCACGGCGCTGATGGGGAACAGGTCGCCCGCCTCGTACTGAAAGGCGCCGCCGGAGACCTCGGACAGCCCGCGCTTGCCGGTGACCGCGCCGCGGCGGATGAAGAACAGCTCGCGCACCGGTCCGTCCTGCGGGTCCACCACCGGCTCACCGGGTGCGTAGTAGGCCTGGCGCGAGGCCGCCACGAAGGCGGCCACGTGCGCCGCCTCCATCTCATCGAAAGGCGGGTAGCGCCGCAGCTCGTCGCTGAGGTTGGCCAGCAGGCTGCCCGAGGGCCGCAGCGCGTCCGGCAGGGACACGGGGTCGGTGGGTGTTCCGCCGCGCGGGGCCATGGCGGGCGGCCCGGGGCCTCAGGGCGTGTCGCCCGGCGGGGCGGGCAAGCTCAATTCGAAGCCCTGCTGGCCCCCGCCGGCCGGTGCGAGCCGCGCCGAGCGGCGCTGCACCGACTGGAGCACCACGCCGCCGTCGAGCTCGGCGCCCACGCGGTAGGGCTTGGGTGGCTGCCCATCGATGGCGATCAGCGCGGCGCCATCGGCGCCACCGGCATTGATGACGCCCAGCAACTGGAAGCGCGAGGACAGCGGGGCGGGCGCGCTGGCCGGGGCGTCCACCGCAACGGCCTGCACCGCGCCCAGCACGCGCGCCACGGAGGCCGCGTCGGGCGCGGGCGCCGCCACCGCGGGCGCTGCCACGGGCGTGAGCGGCGAGCGGCCCACGGCCTGCAGCACCCAGTAGCCCACGCTGAGCCCCGTGGCCAGCCAGAGCAGCACGGCCAGCGCACCCGGCGCGCGGCGCGGCGCGCCGCCTGGCGCCGCAGCGCCCTCGCCCAGGAAGACCGAGTGCCCGAAGGTGGATGCCCGACTCATGCGCGCATTATGATCGACCGACCCCCGCGCGGGGCGCCCGACGACCCGGTGCCGGAGACTCCCTTGACACGCCCCCTCTTCCCCTCTTACGCACCCACCCGACGCGCGCTGCGGCGCGGCTTCACGCTCATCGAGCTGATGGTGGTGCTGGTCATCATCGGCGTGCTGGCCGCGCTCATCGTGCCCAACGTGCTAGACCGAACGGACGACGCGCGCGTGACCGCCGCCCGCACCGACACCCACAACCTCATGCAGGCGCTCAAGCTCTACCGCCTGGACAACCAGCGCTACCCCAGCGCCGAGCAAGGCCTGGGGGCGCTGGTCAACAAACCCACCGTCGGGGCGATTCCGCCCAACTGGCGCCGCTACCTCGACAAGCTGCCCAACGACCCCTGGGGACGGCCGTACCAGTACCTCAACCCCGGCGTGCACGGCGAAGTCGACGTGCTCTCGCTGGGCGCCGACGGCCAGGCCGGCGGTGAAGGCGCCAACGCCGACATCGGCAGCTGGCAGTAAACCGGCCGGCCCGCCGACGGCCCGCCCCCACCATGCCGCACGGCCGCCCACGGGGCTTCACCCTGCTCGAGTTGATGGTGGTCGTGGCCATCATCGCCATGGCCACGGCGGCCGTCAGCTTTGCGCTGCGCGAGGACAGCGGCACGCGGCTCGAGCGCGAGGCCCTGCGCCTGTCGGCCATGCTCGAATCGGCGCGCGCGCAATCGCTCACCAGCGGCCTGCCGGTGGTGTGGCGCGTGCGGCCCCATGGCTTTGAATTCATCGGACTGCCACGTGCGCGTGCCGGCGACGGCCCCACGCCCTCCGAGGGCGCGCACCAATGGCTGAACGCCGACACCGGCGCCCAGGTGCTGCAGCCGCCCGGCGCCACCTCCCTGGTGCTCGGCCCCGAGCCGCTGATCCCGGCGCAGCGCATCGCCCTCGGCCTGGGCGAGCGCCGCCTGGTGCTGGCCACCGACGGCCTGGGCCCTTTCCGCGTCACCCCGGACGCGCCCTGACCCCCGAGATGAAAAGCGCGCGCGGTTTCACCCTGATCGAGGTGCTGGTGGCCCTGGGCGTGGTGGCGCTCGCCCTCACCACCGGCTTGCAGGCCAGCAACGCGCTCACGCGCACGGCCGAGCGCCAGACCGAACAATGGCTGGCCACCCTGTGCGCCGAGAACACCCTCACCACCCTGCGCCTGCAGCGCCAGCTGCCCGGCACAGGCAACAGCGAATCCGCCTGCCAGCAGGCCGGCCACGACTTGCGCGTGCGGGTGTCCGTGCTGCCCACGCCCAACCCCAACTTCCGCCGCATCGACGCCACCGTGCTGCGCGGCGCCGACGGCCCCGGGGTGCGCCTGCTGACGCTGTCCACCGTGCAAGGACGCTTCTGATGGGCCGGCGGCGCGCGCGTGGCTTCACCCTGATCGAGCTGCTGGTGGCCCTGGCCATCCTCTCGATCATTGCCGTGCTGGCCTGGCGCGCCATCGACGGCATGGGGCGCACGCAGAACATCACCCAGTCGCGGGGCGACGAGCTGCGCCGCCTGCAGTCCGCCCTGGGCCAGTGGACGGCCGACCTGGACGCCCTGGTCGACACGCGCGAAGTCGCGCCCATCGCCTTCAACGGCCAGGTGCTTCGGCTCACCCGGCGCGACCCCATGGAGTCCGGCCTGGACAGCCGAGGCGTCCGCGTGGTGGCCTGGGCCCTGCTCAACGGCCCCGAGGGCCCGCGCTGGTCGCGCTGGCAGTCGGGTCCGCTGCGCCAGCGCAACGAGCTCGCCCACGCCTGGCAGCGCGCGGCCGACTGGGCCACCGGCCGTGTGAACGCGCCCGGCAACACCGCCGGCGACGCGCTCACCGCCCCCACGGCCGACAGCGCCATCGCGCTGGTGCCGGCCTTGCGCTGGCAGCTGTACTACCACCGCGGCGAGGCCTGGACCAACCCCCAGTCGGCCGACGACGCCCAGCCCCCGCGCACCATGGCCTTCAGCCCCAACCTCAACATGCCCAATGGCGTGCGCCTGCTGTTGGAACTGCCCCCGGCCGGCACCGCCCTGCACGGCGTGCTGCAGCGCGACTGGGTGCGCCCCACGCTGGAGCCCTCGCCATGAGCGCGGCCGGGCCGCTCCCAGGGAACTCCGCCCCGCCGGGTGCGGCATGGAGGGCCGTGCCGTGACACGCACCCACCAGCGAGGCGCGGCGCTGCTGCTGGCCATGCTCACCGTCACCCTGGTGGCCGCGCTGGCCGCCAGCGCGCTGTGGCAGCAATGGCGCGCGCTGGAGGTCGAGCGCGCCGAGCGCCAGCGCGCCCAGGCCGCCTGGATCCTGACCGGTGCGCTCGACTGGGCGCGCCTGATCCTGCGCGAGGACGGGCGCGGCAACCAGACCAATGGCAACCCCGACCACCTGGGCGAGCCCTGGGCGCTGCCCCTGGAGGAGGCCCGGCTGTCCAGCTTCCTCGCCGCCGACCGCGACAACACCGCCGACAGCACGCTCGAAGCCTTCCTCTCGGGCGAAATCACCGACCTGCAGTCGCGCCTGAACTTCAACAACGTGGCGCGCCTGACCACCGTCCAGAACGGTGCCGTGCCGCTCAAGTACGAACTCTCCGAGCCCGACCTAGACAGCCTGCGCCGCCTGTACGAACTGCTCGGCCTGCCCCGCGGCGAGCTCGAAGCCGCCGCCAAGGAGCTGCTGGCCAGCGCCCAGATGTCCCTCAGCGACCCCCTGCCCGCGGACGCGGCCTCGCTGCTGCCGACCAAGCTTTCACAGCTCGCCTGGCTGGGCATCTCGCCCAGCAGCCTGGCGCGGCTGGAGCCCCACCTCACCGTGCTGCCGCTGCGCACCACGCTCAACCTGAACACCGCCAGCGCCGAGGCCATCGCCGCCTCCCTGCCGGGGCTGGATCTGGCCATGGCGCGCCGCCTCGTCTCGGCGCGCGAACGCACGCCGTTTCGTAGCATCGCCGAGGCACAGCGCCTGCTGCCCCAGGGCCCGGCCGTCCTCAGCGACCAGTACCACGGCGTGCGCAGCAGCTTCTTCGAGGTGCGCGGCCGCTTGCGGCTGGACGACACCATCATCGAAGAGCGCTCCCTGGTGATGCGCCAGGCCCTGGACGCGCGCATCGTCTGGCGCGAGCGCTTCACGCGCCGCTGAGGCCCCCCAGGGCGCCGGTCGCCCCCTCGGGGGATGGCGACTGAAGCCGCCACGCAACGCCCTAGGGCACCTGGATGAGGGTTTGACATGGTCCCTCTCTAGAATGGCCGGTCCCATCTTCTGAAATCCCGCCTGTGCTCATCGTCACGCCCGTCGACTACCTGGCACCGCCCTCGGCCGCCGCCGCGCTGATGCGCTGGGTGCGCAGCACCGACGGCCAGAACCCGGTCGAGGACGGCGAATCGGCCCTGTCGCTGCTGCCGCGCAACGAGGAACTGGTGCTGGCGCTGCCGCCGCGCGCGCTGTCCTGGCACCGCCTGAGCCTGCCGCGCGTGAGCGGCCCGCGCCTGCGCGCCGCGCTCGACGGCCTGCTCGAAGACCAGGTGCTCAGCGACGTGGGCGCCCTGCACCACGCCCTGGAGCCCGGCGGCCGCGCCGGCCAGACCGTGTGGGTGGCCTGCACCGACCGCGCCCGCCTGCGCGACTGGCTGCGCGCGCTCGAATCCGCCGGCCGCCCGGTGGCGCGCATCGCGCCGCTGATGTGGCCCCTGGTGCCCGCCCGCGCGCCCGGTGCCACCGGCGCCACGCGCAGCTTCGCCATGGACTCGCCCGGCCAGCTGCACTGGGCGCACATCGACGGCGACCAGGCCTGGCTGGCCAGCGCCAGCCTGCTGGGCGTGAGCTGCGTGCCCCTGCGCGGCGACCAGCCCCTGCCCCTGGACGCCCTGCTGCCCGGCGCCAACGCCAACGACCTGCGCGCCACCGACGCGCTGGACGTCTGGCTGGCCGACCCGCTGGTGGCCGAACTCGCCGAACGCGCCTTGCAGCGCCCCTTCGACCCGGTGCCGCCGGCCCGGTGGCTGCTGCGCGCCGGCCAGAGCGACTGGAACCTGGCCCAGTTCGACCTCAGCCTGTCCTCGGGCGCCCGGCGCGGCCAGCGCTGGCGGCGCGCCTGGCGCCAGTTCCGCAGCGGCCCGCAGTGGCGCGCGGCGCGCTGGGGCCTCGCGGCGCTGGTCGCGGCCCAGCTCTTCGGGCTGAACCTGACGGCCTGGCAAGAGCGCCAGAGCCTGCGGGACAAGCAGGACGCGGTGCGCACCACCCTCACCACGGCCTTCCCCCAGGTCAACCTGGTGCTCGACGCCCCCGCGCAGATGCAGCGCGAGGTGGCGCGGCTGCAGCAGGCCAGCGGCCAACTCTCGGCCGGCGACCTGGAAAGCCTGCTGGCCGCGGTGGACCGCGCCGCCGGCAGCGAACCGCTGTCGCCCACCCGCATCGGCTACGACAACGGCGCGCTGCGCCTGTCGGGCTGGCGCTCCGGCGAGGAGCGGGTGCGCGCACTGCAGCAGGCCCTGCAGAACGGCGGCTGGCGCGCGCAATTCGACGGCAACGAACTGGTGCTGCAGGCACCGCAACCCTGACATGGCCGCCGACCCCGACACCCCTTCCCCGGCGAACGCCCGCGCCGCCCTGGCCGGCTGGTACGGTGGCCTCGCCGCGCGCGAACGCCGGCTGGTGCTGGCCGCCGCGCTCATCGTGGGCCTGGCCCTGCTGTGGTGGCTCGCCATCCACCCCGCCTGGCGCACCCTGCGCGAGGCGCCGGCGCGCCACGCCGCACTGGACGCGCAGCTCGCGCGCATGCAGCAGCTTGCGCAGACCGCCGAGGGCCTGCGCACCGCCTCCACCGGCCAGCCGCCGGGCCGCGACGAGGCCCTGCGCGCCCTCGAGGCCGCCACCGGCGCCCTGGGCGGCACCGGCCAGATCAACGTGCTGGGCGACCGCGCCACCCTCACCCTGCGCCAGGCCGAGGCCCTGGCCCTGGCCGGCTGGCTGCAGCAGGTGCGTGTGAACGCGCGGCTGCTGCCGCTCGAATCCCAACTCAACCGCGACGGCCCGGGCACCACCTGGAGCGGCTCGCTGGTGGTGAGCGGCCCGCCGCTGGCAGGGAATTGAGATGAACGCCGCCCGGCCGCCCGAAGGCGTTCGCACCGCAGCGCGCTGCGCGAAGGTGTTGCGAATTCGCGCCGCCCGGCCGCCCGAAGGCGTTCGCACCGCAGCGCGTTGCGCGGAGGTGTTGCGAATTCGCGCCGCCCGGCCGCCCGAAGGCGTTCGCACCGCAGCGCGCTGCGCGGAGGTGTTTCCATGAGCGCCTCTGCCACCGTGCGCCGCCTGGCCTTCGCCGCCGCCGTGCTGGGCCTGCTGCTGGCGCTGCTGCTGTTCGCCCCGGCGCGCTGGCTGGCCAGCGCGCTGGACCGGGCCAGCGGCGGACAGGTGCAACTCGTCAACGCGCGCGGCAGCGTCTGGAGCGGCCAGGCCGATCTGCTGCTCACCGGCGGCGAAGGCAGCCGCACCAGCAGCGCCCTGCCCCGGGGTTTGCGCTGGCGCCTGCGCCCCGCCTGGCAAGGCGGCCCGGCGTTCGCGCTGGCGCTGCAGGCGCCCTGCTGCACCCCACAGCCGCTGCAGCTGCGCCTGCACCCCGGCCTGAGCGAAACCTCGCTCAGCGTCGCCGGCTTCGACAGCCGCTGGCCGGCCGAACTGCTGGCCGGCCTGGGCACCCCCTGGAACACCCTGCGCCTGCAGGGCGTGCTGGCGCTGCGCAGCGAGGGCCTCACGCTGACCCTGGCCAGCGGCCGCGCGCGGCTGCACGGCGGGCTGGACATCGACGCGCTCGACATGGCCTCGCGCCTGTCCAGCATCCGGCCCCTGGGCAGCTACCGCGCCACGCTGCGCGCGGGGGCCGAGGGCGACACCGCCCGCCTGGACCTGAGCACCCTCAACGGCGCCCTGCTGCTGCAAGGCCAGGGCCAATGGGTGGGCGGGCGCCTGCGCTTCGCGGGCGACGCCCAGGCCGCGCCCGGCAGCGAAGAGGCCCTGACCAACCTGCTCAACATCGTGGGCCGCCGCCAAGGCGCCCGTTCGGTCATCACCATCGGGTGAACCTTAGACGTAGGATCGCCATCATGTTTGCCCTCCCCCCCCTGGCCGGACGCCGCAGCGCACTCGCGCTGGCCTGCGCACTGGCGCTGAGCCTGCCCGGCGCGCCGACGGCCACCGCGCAAACCCGGCCGACCGAGCCCGTCACGCTGAACTTCGTGGGTGCCGAAATCGAGGCCGTGGCCCGCACCATGGCCACCATCACCGGCCGCAGCGTCGTCGTCGACCCGCGCGTGCGCGGCACCATCAACCTCTCCACCGACCGCCCCGTGCCGCCGGCCGCCGCGCTGAACCAATTCGCCGCCGCGCTGCGCCTGCAGGGCTTCGCGCTGGTGGACACCGGCGGGCTCTACAAGATCGTGCCCGAGGCCGACGCCAAGCTGCAGGGCAACGTGGTGAACGCGGGGGCCGCGTCGGCGCTGCCGGCGTCCAACACCGTGGTCACGCAGATCTTCCGGCTCAACCACGAGAACGCGAACAACCTGGTGCCGGTGCTGCGCCCGCTGATCCCGCCCAACAACACCATCAACGTCAACCCGGGCAACAACTCCCTGATCATCACCGACTACGCCGAGAACCTGCAGCGCATCGGCCGCATCGTCGCCGCGCTGGACGTGCCCGGCGCGAGCGACGTCGAGATCATTCCGCTGCAGCACGCGGTGGCGGCCGACATCGTGCCGCTGATCCAGCGCCTGATCGACCCCGCCGCCAGCGGCACCACGGCCGGCGCCGCCGCCGCCGGCGATGCCTCCTTCCGCACCACCATCGTGGCCGAGCCGCGCAGCAACGCGCTGGTGCTGCGCGCGGCCAACCCGGCGCGCCTGGCCCTGGTCAAGTCGCTCGTGGTGCGGCTCGACCAGCCCTCGGCCAGCGTGGCCAGCGGCAACATCCACGTGGTCTACCTCAAGAACGCCGACGCGGTGGCCCTGGCCACCACGCTGCGCGCGGCCATCGCGGCGGGTGACGGCGGCGGCAGCGGCGGCGCCCTCGGCGGCGGCAGCAGCGGCGGCGCGTCCAGCGGCGGCCTGTCGCGCGCCAGCACCGGCGGCCTCAACCTGGGCGGCGGCGCCAGCAGCGGCATGGGGGCCAACAGCGCCGCCAGCACGCCGGTGGCGGCCAGTGCCCAGCCCTCTACCGGCGGCATGATCCAGGCCGACCCGGCGACCAACTCGCTCATCATCACCGCGCCCGAGCCGCTGTACCGCCAGCTGCGCGCGGTCATCGACCAGCTCGACTCGCGCCGCGCCCAGGTGTATGTGGAAAGCCTGATCGCCGAGGTGAACGACGACAAGGCCGCCGAGTTCGGCATCCAGTGGCAGGGCGCCTCCGGCCAGTCGGGTGACCGCGTGATCGGCCTGCTCGGCACCAATTTCGGCGAAGGCGGGCGCAACATCTTCAACCTCGCGCAAGGCGAGACGGCGCCCGCCGCCGGCCTGAACATCGGCCTGGCGCGCCGCACCGGCGGCGTCTACGTGCTGGGCTTCCTGGCGCGCTTCCTGCAGGAAAACGGCGCCGGCAACATCCTGTCCACACCCAACCTGCTCACGCTGGACAACGAAGAGGCCAAGATCGTCATCGGCCAGAACGTGCCCTTCGTCACCGGGCAGTTCACCAACACCGGCGGCGGCAACAACGGCTCGGTCAACCCCTTCCAGACCATCGAACGCAAGGACGTGGGCATCACCCTGCGCGTGAAGCCCCAGATCAGCGAGAACGGCACCATCAAGCTGACCATCTACCAGGAGGTGTCCAGCGTGGCGCCGTCCTCGGTGAATTCCAGCACCGGCCTCATCACCAACCTGCGCAGCATCGAAAGCACCGTGCTCGTCAACGACGGCGCCATCGTGGTGCTGGGCGGCCTGCTGCAGGACGAGTACGCGCAGAACCAGGACAAGGTGCCCGGCCTGGGCGACGTGCCCGTGCTCGGCGGCCTGTTCCGCAGCGAAACCCGCAGCCGCAAGAAAACCAACCTGATGGTGTTCCTGCGCCCCGTGGTGATGCGCGACGAGCGCGACACCGCCAACCTCGCGCTCGACCGCTACGAGCAGATGCGCAGCATCCAGCGCGGGCTGCAGCCCGAGCGCAGCAGCGTGCTCAAGATCAACGAGTCGCCCGTGCTGGGTCCGCAGGCCCTGCCCTACGAGCGCCTGGCGCCGCGGCCCACGCCGCTGGGCGCGCCCGAAGGTTCGCCCAACGCCGTCCCCGCGCCCACGCCGCCGGCGGGCGCCCCGGCGCCCGCCCCCGCCCCTGCCCCCCAGCAGTGAGGCCGCGCCCATGAAGTACCCGCTGCCCTACGCCTTCGCGCGTGAGCACCAGTGGCTGCTCGAGGAAGACGCGGGCCGGCTCACCCTGGTGGGCAGCCGCACGCCCGCGGCCGATCCGCAGGCCCAGTCCAGGCGCCTGTCGGCCCTGTCCGAGATCCTGCGCCTGCACCCGCTGCTGGACCTGCAGTGGGAAGACGCCGAGGGCCTGCGCCAGCGCATCAGCTCGGCCTATTCGCAGGGCGAATCCAGCGCCGCCGCCGTGGTGAGCGAGGTGCAGAGCGATGCCGACCTCAGCCGCATGATGCAGGAGCTGCCGGCCATCGAGGACCTGCTGGAAACCGCCGACGACGCGCCCATCATCCGCATGCTCAATGCCCTGCTCACGCAGGCCGCGCGCGATGGCGCCAGCGACATCCACATCGAGCCCTTCGAGCGCCACTCCAGCGTGCGCTTTCGCGTCGACGGCACGCTGCGCGAGGTGGTGCAACCCAACCGCGCCCTGCACGCGGCCCTGATCTCGCGCCTGAAGATCATGGCCGAGCTCGACATCTCCGAAAAACGCCTGCCCCAGGACGGCCGCATCAGCCTGCGCATCGGCACCCGCGCGGTGGACGTGCGCGTCTCCACCCTGCCCAGCGCGCACGGCGAGCGCGCCGTGCTGCGCCTGCTCGACAAGAGCGAGAGCAAGCTCGACCTCGAATCCGTGGGCATGCAGGGCGACGTGCTGGCGCGCTTCCTGCGCCTCATCCAGCAGCCGCACGGCATCATCCTGGTCACCGGACCCACGGGCTCGGGCAAGACCACCACGCTCTACGCCGGCCTGCAGCGGCTGGATGCCGGGCGCCAAAACATCATGACGGTCGAGGACCCGATCGAGTACGAGCTGCCCGGCATCGGCCAGACCCAGGTCAACCCCAAAATCGAACTCAGTTTCGCCAAGGCCCTGCGCGCCATCCTGCGCCAGGACCCGGACGTCATCATGATCGGCGAAATCCGCGACCACGAGACCGCGCAGATCGCCATCCAGGCCTCCCTCACCGGCCACCTGGTGCTGGCCACGCTGCACACCAACGACGCGCCGAGCGCCGTCACCCGCCTCACCGACATGGGTGTCGAACCCTTTCTGCTCAGCAGCTCGCTGCTGGGCGTGCTGGCGCAGCGCCTGGTGCGTAAGCTCTGCGTGCACTGCCGCCGCCAGGACGCGCAGGGCCGCTGGCACCCGGTGGGCTGCGAGCACTGCAGCCAAAGTGGCTACAAGGGCCGCACCGGCATCTACGAACTCATGGTGGCCGACGACCAGATCCGCGCGCTGGTGCACCAGCGCGCGGCCGAAAGCCGGCTGTTCGCCGCCGCCGAGAAGGCCGGCATGCGCACCATGCGCGAGGACGGCCAGCGCCTGATCGAGACGGGCGTGACCTCGGTGGAAGAGGTGATGTCGGTCACCCGCGAATAGGGGCGTCTGCATGCCCGCCTACACCTTCGAGGCCGTTGACGCCAACGGCGAAACGCACAAGGGCGTGATCGACGCCGACACCGCGCGCGCCGCGCGCGGCCTGCTGCGCGCGCGCTCGCTGGTGCCGCTGGCCGTGGAGCCGGCCGCGCAGTCGGCGCAAGCCGGTGGCGGCCAGGGACTCAACGTCACGCTGTGGGGTGGGCGCGTGTTCAGCAACACCGCGCTGGGCGTGTGGACGCGCCAGCTCGCGGGCCTGGTGGCCGCCGGCATGCCGCTGGAGCGCGCGCTCAGCGCGCTGGCCGACGAAGCCGAGAACGACAAGCTGCGCAACCTGGTGGCCACGCTGCGCAGCGAAGTCAACGCCGGCTCGTCCTTCGCGCGCGCCCTGTCGCAGTACCCGCGCGAATACGCGGCCAGCTACAGCGCCGTGGTGGCCGCCGGCGAACAGAGCGGCCAGCTCGGCACCGTGCTGGAGCGCCTGGCCGACGACCTGGAAGCGCGCGAGGCGCTGCGCAACAAGCTCATCGCCGCGGCCCTGTACCCGGCCATCGTGACCCTGGTGGCCATCGTCATCGTCGTTTTCCTGGTCAGCTACGTGGTGCCGCAGGTGGCGGGCGTGTTCGAGGGCAGCAAGCGCGCCTTGCCCACGCTCACGGTCATCATGATGGGCATCAGCGCCTTCGTGCGCACATGGGGCTGGGCCGTACTGCTGTTGCTCGTGCTCGGTCTCATCGGGCTGGTGTTCGCGCACCGGCAGGAGGGCCTGCGCCTGCGCATGGACGCCGCCGTGCTGCGCCTGCCCGTGCTGGGCCGGCTGGCGCGCGGCTTCAACGCCACGCGCTTCGCCGGCACGCTGGCCATGCTGGCGGGCGCGGGCGTGCCCATCCTGCGCGCCCTGCAGACCGCCGCCGAAACCCTGAACAACCGCGCCCTGCGCGAAGACGCGCTCGACGCCCTGGTGCGCGTGCGCGAGGGCGCGCCCCTGGCCTCGGCCCTGGCCAGCAAAAAGCGCTTTCCGCCACTGCTGAGCATGTTCGCGCGCCTGGGCGAACAGACCGGCCAGCTGCCGCAGATGCTGCAGCGCGCGGCCGACCAGCTCGGCGCCGAGGTGCAGCGCCGCGCCATGTCCCTGGCCACGGTGCTGGAGCCCCTGCTCATCGTGGGCATGGGCCTGGTCGTCATGCTCATCGTGCTGGCGGTGCTGCTGCCGATCATCCAACTGAACCAACTCGTCACCTGAAACCATGAGCCCCCACGCGCCTCACTTCGTGTATCCGCTGCCCCCCAAGGGGGCGCAGACCGCCCTGGGGGCGGCCCGGCGGGTGGTCTGATGGCAGTCACCCTCGACGGCAAGCTCGTCGTCGCCATTTCCTCGCGCGCCCTGTTCGACTTCGAAGAAGAGAACCGCCTGTTCGAGCAGGGCGACGACAAGGCCTACATGCGGCTGCAACTGGAGCGGCTCGACACCCCCGCCGCGCCCGGCGTGGCCTTCTCCCTGGTGCACAAGCTGCTCGCCTTCAACGACGCCCACGCCCAGCGCGTGGAGGTGGTGATCCTCTCGCGCAACGACCCCGTCTCGGGCATGCGCGTGTTCCGCTCGGCCCAGCACTACGGCCTGCCCATCCAGCGCGGCAGCTTCACGCGCGGCCAGTCGCCCTGGCGCTACCTGCGCCCGCTGCGCGCCAACCTCTTCTTATCGGCCCACCTGGCCGACGTGCGCGCCGCACTGGACGCCGGCGTGCCCGCCGCGCAGGTCTACCCCACCTCGGTGCGCGCCAGCGACGCCCACCCGACCGAGGTGCGCATCGCCTTCGACGGCGACGCCGTGCTGTTCTCCGACGAGGCCGAGCGCATCTACCAGTCGCAGGGCCTCTCGGCCTTCCAGTCGCACGAATCGAGCAAGGCCGGCACGCCGCTGGAGGGGGGCCCCTTCAAGCCCCTGCTGGAGGCCCTGCACCGCCTGCAGAGCGAGGGCACGCCGCTCATGCGCATCCGCACTGCGCTGGTCACCGCGCGCAGCGCGCCCGCGCACGAGCGCGCCATCCGCACGCTGATGAACTGGAACATCGAGGTCGACGAGGCCATGTTCCTGGGCGGCCTGCCCAAGGGCGAGTTCCTGCGCGAGTTCGAACCCGACTTCTTCTTCGACGACCAGACCGGCCACATAGAGTCCGCCGCCCAGCACGTGCCGGCGGGCCACGTGGCCTCGGGCATCTCGAACCCCTGAGCCCAGCCGCCATGCCCCACGCGCAGCCCCTGCTGTCCCTTTCGACTCAGGTGGTGGCGGGCCGCGGGGGCCTGAGCGAGCTGCACGTCCGCAACCGGCTGGCGCGCGCCACGGTCTCGCTGCAGGGCGCGCAACTCCTGTCCTTCCAGCCGCACGGCCAGCCCGACTGGCTGTTCCTGAGCCCACGCGCGCGCTTCGAGGCGGGTCAGGCCATCCGCGGCGGCGTGCCAGTGTGCTGGCCCTGGTTCGGGCCCGATCCCGACGGCCTGGGCCGCCCCGCCCACGGCTTCGCGCGGCAGAGCCCCTGGACGCTGCGCCACGCCATGGACGAAGCCGATGGCAGCACCCGCCTGCTGTTCGAGCTGGTGGACAGCGCGCGCACGCGCGCGCTCTGGCCGCACCGCTTCCTGCTGCGCCTGGAGATGCACCTCGGTTCCACACTGCGCCTGAGCCTCGACACGCGCAACACCGGCGACACCGCCTTCACCCTCACCCAGGCCCTGCACAGCTATTTCGCGGTGGACCGCGTCGACGCGGCGCGGGTGCTGGGCCTGGAAGGCTGCGCTTTCATCGACCAGGTGCCCGGCGCGCGCCCGGACGGCAGCCCCACCGAGGACGCCTTGCGCTTCAGCGGCCGGCTTGACCGCCTCTACCAGCGGGTGCCCGATCGCCTGCAGCTGCTCGGCGCGGCCGGTGGCCAGCGCCTGACGCTGCGCAGCGAAGGCAGCCGCACCGCCGTGGTGTGGAACCCGGGCGCCGAGCTGGCCGCCAGCATGGCCGACCTGGGCCCGGGCGCGCACCAGCACTTCGTCTGCGTCGAAACCGCCAACGCGGGCGACGAGCGCATCGCGCTGCCGCCCGGTGGCCGGCACCGCCTCACCGTCGAGATCGCGGCCCAGGCCGCCGGAGCTTTTCCATGACCGAGAAGATCAGCAAGTGGCGCGCCCTGCGCGAGTTCGCCGGCAAGGCCTGGCGGCTGTCCATGCCCTACTACCTCCATTCGGAGGACAAATGGAAGGCGCGCGGCCTGCTGCTGGCCATCGTGCTGCTCAACCTGGGCGCGGTCTACATGCTGGTGCTGCTCAACGAGTGGAACCGCGTGTTCTACGACGCGCTGCAGAACAAGGACGCCGCGGTGTTCTGGCGCGAACTGGGCCGCTTCACCTACCTGGCCTTCAGCTTCATCGTCATCGCGGTCTACCGCTTCTACCTCACGCAGTTGCTGCAGATGCGCTGGCGCGAGTGGATGACCAAGCACTACATGGACCGCTGGCTCGCCAACCACCGCTTCTACCAAATGGAGCTGGCGCGCTACTCGCGCGAGGGCAACGCGCCGCCCGACAACCCCGACCAGCGCATCGCGGAAGACATGAACCTCTTCACCAGCTACACCGTGGGCCTGTCCATGGGCCTGCTCAACGCGGTGGTCACGCTGCTGAGCTTCATCGGCATCCTGTGGACGCTGTCGGGCAGCTTCGGTTTCACGTTCCAGGGCCGGCACGTCGACATCCCGGGTTTCATGGTCTGGATGGCGGTGCTCTACTGCGTCGTCGGCAGCGTGCTCGCCCACTACATCGGCCGCCCGCAGATCGCGCTCAACTTCAAACAGCAGCGCTTCGAGGCCGACTTCCGCCACCACCTGGTGCGCGTGCGCGAATACAGCGAGTCGATCGCGCTGGACAAGGGCGAGGGCGTGGAGCGCCGCCAGCTCGGCCTGCGCTTCGCCGACGTGCTGGGCAACTACCTGCGGCTCATCCGAACGCAAAAGCGCCTGGTCTGGTTCACCAACGGCTTCGGCCAGGCCGCCACGGTGTTCCCCTTCATCGTGGCGGCGCCGCGTTTCTTCAGCGGTGCCATCCAGCTCGGCGAACTGATGCAGATCGCCTCGGCCTTCGACCGCGTGCAGGGCGCGCTGTCCTGGTTCGTCGACAACTACGACCAGATCGCCGCCTGGCGCGCCACCACCGACCGCATCACCAGCTTCGATGAAAGCTTCGCCGCGCTGCAGGCCGGCGACCCCGCCACCGCCAGCGAGACCAACGCCGAGGACGCGATCGCACTCGACGCCATGGACCTCGCCCTGCCCGGCGGCGCGGCGCTGCTGGCGGTGCAAGGCGCGCGCATCGCGCCCGGCGATTCGGTGCTGGTCCAGGGGCCCTCGGGCAGCGGCAAGTCCACGCTGTTCCGGGGCCTGGCGGGCATCTGGCCCTGGGCGAAACGCCGCCTGCGCCTGCCGGCCGACTTCGACGCGCGCGCCATGTTCCTGCCGCAGCGGCCCTACTTCCCCAACGGCCGCCTGCGCGACGCCCTGGCTTACCCCGAGCCCGCCGCGCGCTACGGCGACGAGGAGCTGCAGGCCGCGCTGCGCGAGGCCCTGCTGCCCGACCTGGTGGCGCGGCTCGACGACCCCGACGCCTGGGGCCAGAAGCTCTCGGGCGGCGAGCAGCAGCGCCTGGCCATCGCGCGCGCCCTGCTCAAGAAGCCGCGCTGGCTGTTCGTCGACGAAGCCACCAGCGCGCTCGACGAGGCCGCCGAGGCCACGGTCTACGAGCGCCTGCAGGCCCTGGTGCGCGCGCAGAACGGTGCCCTCGTGTCGATCGCGCACCGGCCCGGCGTGGCGGGCTGGCACGCGCGGCGCTGGGTGCTCGAGCCCGGCGCCGCGGACGGTCCGCGCTACCGCGTCGCCACCGGCTGAAGCGCGAGCTCACCAGGCCGCCAGCAGCCGGCCCACGCCGGCCAGGGCCTGCTCGCGCGCCGCCGCGCCCGCCGGGCTGTCGGCCAGGTAGGCGCTCACCAGCAAGGGCGCCCGCCCCGGCGGCCAGACGATGCCGGCGTCGTTGGCGCTCTCGCCCGCGGTGCCGGTCTTCTCGCCGATGCCCCAGCTCGGTGGCACACCCGCGCGCAGCCGGCGGTCGCCCGTGGTGTTGGCTTTGAGCCAGGCCGCCAGCTGCTCACGCGAGGCCGGCGACAGCGCCTCGCCCAGCAGCAGCGTGCGCAGGGTGCGCGCCATGGCGCGCGGCGTGGTGGTATCCAGGTCCTCCCCGGGCGAGGGCTCGTTGAGTTCGGGTTCCATGCGGTCCAGCCGCGTCACCGGGTCGCCGACGCCGCGCAGGAACGCCGTCAGGGCGGCCGGGCCGCCCACCTCGCGCAGGATCAGGTTGGCCGCGGTGTTGTCGCTGGTGGTGATGGTGGCCTCGCACAGCTGGGCCAGGCTCAGGCCCCGGCCGCCCACGTGCTTCTCCGTCACCGGCGACCACTGCACCAGATCGCGCTGGCGGTAGCGCACGCGCTTGGACAGCGGCGCCTTGCCCTGGTCGGCGCGCCGCAGCACCAGCGCCGCCGCCAGGGTCTTGAACGTGCTGAGCATGAGGAAGCGCTCGTCGCTGCGGTGGCCCCATTCGCGTCCGTCGGCGGTGTCGAGGATGTGCACGCCCAGGCGTCCCCGGGACTTCGCCTCCAGTGCGCGCGCCGCGGCGTCGAGGGCGTCCGTGCTCTCCTGACCCCAGGCAAACTGGGGCATCAGAAAGGCCGCCAGGGCGGGAGCGGTGGCAGCGAGGCCAAGCAGTTGTCGTCGATGGATCATCGTTTCTCCTGTAGAAAGCGCGAATGCTAGGGACGCAGCCGGCGCGGTTCAAACGGAAATAATCTGCCCCAGCCCCAAGAAAAACTTTTATCGACCATGGACCTTCCCCTCAACGCCCTGCGCGCCTTCGAGGTCTCGGCGCGCCACCTCAGCTTCACGCGCGCCGCCGAGGAGCTGCACCTGACCCAGACCGCCGTGAGCCAGCACGTGCGCAAGCTCGAAGACCGCCTGGGCCGCCGCCTGTTCCGCCGCCTGCCGCGCGGCCTGGCGCTCACCGACGAAGGCCAGGCCCTGCTGCCGGTGCTCAGCGAGGCCTTCGAGCGCCTGTCGGCCACGCTCGCCAGCTTGCAGACGCGTCAGCGGCGCGAGGTGCTGTCCATCGGCGTGGTGGGCACCTTCGCGGTGGGCTGGCTGCTGCCGCGCCTGCGCGACTTCCAGGCCCGCCACCCGCTGATCGAGTTGCGCCTGTTCACCCACAACAACCGCGTCGACCTGGCGGCCGAAGGCCTGGACGCGGCCATCCGCTTCGGCGACGGCCAATGGCCCGGGTGCGAGGCCGTGCCCCTGCTCGACGCCCCGCTGGCGCCGGTCTGCTCGCCCGCGCTGGCGCACCGCATCCGCACCCCGGCCGACCTGGGCCGCGAAACCCTGCTGCGCTCCTACCGAGGCGATGAGTGGCCCGCCTGGTGCGAGGCCGCGGGTGTGCGCGCGCCCCTGCTCACCGGGCCGCAGTTCGATTCCTCCCTGCTGCTGGCCGACGCGGCGGCGCAAGGCGCGGGGGTGGCCCTGCTGCCGCTGCGCCTGTTCAGCCGCGACCTGCAGGCTGGCCGGCTGGTGCGGCTGTTCGACGTGGAGGTGGCCGTGGGCCGTTACTGGTTCACGCGCCTGGCCCGGCGCCGCGCCTCACCAGCCGTGCAGGCGCTGCGGCGCTGGCTGGAAGAGCGGCTGGGCGAGGCCGGCTGACACCGGCCCTCCCCCCCCGGCGCACCCGGACAGCGCGCCGCAGACCACGACCTGCCAGCGGTGGTCGCGCATGGCAGGTGCGCCTAGGGATGGCGTGGCAGCGCGGTGCCGCGGGGCGTCCCTTCGCGGTAGGCCTGCCAGCCCCGCTCGCGCAACTGGCAGGCGGGGCACTGCCCGCAGCCCCAGCCCCAGGCGTGGCGGTGTTCGCGCTCGCCCTGGTAGCAGGTGTGGGTGTGCTCCACGATCAGCGCCACCAGGGCCTCGCCGCCCAGCTCGCGCGCCAGGCGCCAGGTGTCGGCCTTGTCGATCCACATCAGCGGCGTGTCGACCAGGAAGCGCTGGTCCATGCCCAGCGAGAGCGCGAGCTGCATGGCCTTCATGGTGTCGTCGCGGCAGTCGGGGTAACCGGAGAAATCGGTTTCGCACACGCCCGCCACCAGCACCGTGAGCCCGCGCCGGTAGGCCAGCGCCGCGGCCAGGGTAAGGAACAGCAGGTTGCGCCCCGGCACGAAGGTGTTGGGCAGGCCGTTGGCCTCCATGCGAAAGGCCATGTCGCGCGTGAGCGAGGTCTCGGACACCGCGCCCAGCACCGCGAGGTCGAGCACGTGGTCCTCGCCGAGCCGGGCGGCCCAGGCGGGAAAGGCTGCGCGCAGCTCGCGCAGCACGGCCTGGCGCGCATCGAGTTCCACGCGGTGGCGCTGGCCGTAGTCGAAGCCCACGGTCTCGACGCGCTCGAAGCGGCTCAGCGCGTGCGCCAGGCAGGTGGTGGAGTCCTGGCCGCCGGAGAACAGGACCAGGGCATGGGTGTGGCGCATGGGGTTGGGCATGGGGCGATGGTAGGGCTCAGCGGGTGGCGTCGCGCAGGAGCGCCATGGCGTGGCTGTCGACGCTCTGGCCGTCGACCCGGAACGCGCCGCGCTGCAGGCCTTCGTGCGCGAAGCCCATGCGCTCGTACAGCGCGCGGGCATTGGGGTTGTCGGCCCGCACCGTCAGCTCGATGCGGGTGAGGCCCTTGGCCCAGGCGGCGGCGATGGCGGCCCGCATCAGGGCCGCGCCCAGGCCCTGGTGGCGCGCGCGACGCACCAGGCCGATGCCCAGGGTGCCGACGTGGCGCCGGGCTTCGCCGAACACGGGCAGCACATCGCACCAGCCGACCACTTCATCGTCGAGCAGGGCCACGACGTGCGGGTTGCCCTGGCGCAGGCTGTCGCGAAAGAAGGCGACGGTCTGCTCGCGCGGCGGCGCCTGCAGCATGGCCAGGTAGCGCTTCTCGCGCGCCACCTCGTCGAGCACCTGGTGCAGGCGCTCGACGTGGGCTTCGGTGAGGGGCAGGATGCGGGTGTTCATGGGCTCGGGGGTCGGGAATCGGCGGCGACCGGGGCACCCGCCTGCAGCTGGCGCAGCAGGGCGTCGGCCTCGTGGGGGGTGCGCGCTTCGCACCAGCGCAGGTGGGCGAAGGTGCCGGCGTCCCGCAAAGCCTCGAACTCGCGCCGGCGGCGGTGAAAGGTGCTCAGGATCCACCACAGGATGGACTCGCGCGACAGGAAGGACTGGCGGAAGGACTCCCGGTTGCCATGGAACAGCTCCTCGCCGGAGGCCGCGCGCGCCACCGTTCGCCGCAAGCCGCGCCAGAACACCCGGGGCAGGCCGAAGTTGAGCCAGACGATGGTGGTGGCGCGGCCCCACAGCCGCTCGCGCGCGAGCCCGTAGTTGCCCGCCGCCACCCAGCGTTCGCCGGCGCTGGCCTGTTCGACCAGGCGCAGGAACTCGGTCGGCGGCTTGGGCGTCCAGGCGGGCGCCCAGTACAGCTCGTCCAGTTCGATGAGCGCGCAGCCGCGCGAGGCGGCCAGCGCGCGGGCGAAGGTGGATTTGCCGGCGCAGCTGGAGCCGATGACCACCACGCGGTCGGCGCCGGCCTCGTTCATGGCCGCTCGCCTGTCGGGTGTTCGCCCACACCGAGCCGCTTGCGCATCAGCGCGTTCGGCAAGGCCAGCCCACGGCGCACCGGCAGGCGCCGCTCGACCACCTCGAAGCCGAAGCGGCGAAAGAAGGCCTCGGCGCTCAGGCTGACGTGGGCGTGCAGCGCCTGCAGCCCCAGCGCGGCCGCCTCCTCATGGAGGCGCCGCATCAGCAGCGCGCCGATGCCGCGCCTTGGGTGATGCCCGGATACGAAGAAATGGTCGATAAGGCCGTCGGCCTGCAGGTCGGCATATCCCACCACCTCCTCGCCGTCGAGCGCCACGAACGGCGCCAGGGCTCGCACGCGCTGGGCCCAGGCGTCCCGTTCTTCAAACGTGGGCATCCAGGCCCGAATTTGTTCAGGCGAGTAGTCCCGGCTGGCGATCGACTCGATGGCCGATCGGTGCACGCGGAACAGCGCGGACTCGTCGCCAGCTTGAAAGCGGCGGGTGCGCAAGGTGGTTGAAAGCGGCGTATCTGACGGGAGGGGCATGGGAGGAGTGTGCACACTTTGGCGCACCCCATCGCCGATCCCGCCTCAGTGCGCCAGCCGCTCCGAGCGCCGGCCCGCGTGGTCCCGGCTGGTGGCCAGCATGCGCAGCAGCGCGCGGTTCACCTGCTCCAGCGTCAGTTCGTGGCGGCGGCACAGGGTCTCCATGCGGTCCAGCCGCTCCGGGTCACCCATGGCGCGCGCGATGTCCAGCAGCGGGAAGTAGGGGCCGTCGTGGCGCAGCACCGCGTCGGTCACGCGGCCCGCCAGGGGCAGGCGGTGCAGCAGGTCGGCCAGGGGCTGGTGCAGCAACAGGTCAAGCTGCGAGAGCGCCGCGGTCGTATAGACCTCGGCGCGCAAGAGGTCGTCCGAGCCGGTGGCCAGCAGGTGCTGGGCCAGGCGCGAGCGCATCACCATGGCGTAGCGCACGGGCTGCAGGTCGATGTCGGGCTCGGCCTCCGGCACCTGCTCGGTGAGCCAGCGGCCCAGTTCGCGGAAGCCCAGCATCATGATGGCGTGGCGCAGCGAGCCGATCTCGCGCCGCAGGCCGTAGGCCGCGGAGTTCACCAGCATGAGGATGCGGTAGATCAGCACCGGGTCCTGGCGCACCACGCGCTCCAGGTACTCGACCGAACATTCCTCGTCGTCGATCGCCTGCAGCACCTGGCGCACCACGCGCGCGTCGTAGTGCAGCGGCTGGCGCTTGTGGGCGCGCAGCACATCGACGGCGGGCCAGCCGAGCACGGCGGCGGCCTGGGCCTGGTCCAGCACCTGGCGCAGGCGCTCCTGCGTGTCCACGCCTTCCACCATCTGGCCGGGCATGGGCTCGATGCGATCAAGGGGCTCCAGCCTGAACAGGTTGCGGTGATCCACGCCCGGCGTGGGCCGCCCGTGCAGCGCGCTCCATTCGCCGTGGCGCACCAGCAGGTGGCCGTTGCGCCGCGCGAGCGACAGGCGCGCCAGCGTTTCCTGCGCGCCGAACAGCGAGGCCGGCACCTCCAGCAGGGTGTTGCGCACCGGCGGGCAGGCCAGGGCCTGCTGCAGCAGGCGCGGCGTCTGCAGCGACAGCAGCAGCGGCGGCGCGCCCTCGGGCCAGTCGTCGCCGATGGCCTGCAGCAGGTGGTGGGCGTCCACGCCCTCGGGATGGATGGCGCGCACGCACAGGCGTACGCCCGCGAGCTCGCGCGCGCGGCTCCACAGCGGCACATAGGCCATGGCGACGCTGTCGAGGACGGTGTGCGCTTGCATCAGCATGGTGATTCGTCAGCGCGCTTATTTGATGTAGTCGAACAGGGACATGCGCTGCACGGTGGCGTAGGCCTGAAGGCCCGCGTTGAGCGCGAGCTCCTTGTTCTTGAAGTCGGAGATGCCCTTGACCATGTCCAGGTCGACCAGGCGCGATTCCTCCAGCTCCAGGTCGGTGCTGCGGTTGTTCATCAGCAGGTCCATGGAGTCGGCGCGGTTGAGCCATTCGCCGGCGCGCCCGCGCGCCAGCAGCACGCGGTCGTGCCCGGCGTCCACCTCGGTGAGGGCGCGCCCCAGCGCCTGGGTGCGCAGGGCCGATTCGCCCGCGCCCTGGTAGCGCAGGGCGTCGATGGCGCCCTGCACGACGGAGAAGATGTCGGTGGTGCCGGTGGCGGGGGCGAGGTCGATGCGGTCGCCCGCGGTCGGCTGGCCGTTCATCTCGAAGGACAGGCCATCGAAGGCCACGGTCTTGCCGGCCTCGTAGGGCACGCCGGCATGGCCCGCCACGGGGGTACCCGTGGTGGTGTTGGTGATGGTGTATTGGATGACGCCGCCCACGTCGGCGAAGTCCACGCGGTAGTCGTCGCCGGTGAGCGCGGAGGCGTCGGTCACCTGCCCCACGCTGGTGTTCACGCCGCCGGTGTTGCTGGTGGGCAGGCTCAGGGTGAACGAGCCATTGCCCTGCGGAATGCGCATCCAGATGGCGTCGCCGTCAAGCGACTGGGGCAGGGTGCCGTCGCCCGCGGCGGGTTGGCCGCGCTGGCCCTCGAACTGCACGCCAGCGCCGCTGGGCCCGTACAGGTCGACGAAGGGCGTGGGCGCGCCACCCAGGCCGCCGTACAGGGTGCGTCCGTTGCTGTCGGTGCGGTTGGCCACGGCCAGCAGCTGCTCGCGCAGGCCTTCGAGCTGGCGCGCCACGTCCTCGCGCTCGGCGTCGGCGAAGCTGGGGTTGCCGGCGGACACGAGCAGGTCGCGCACGCGCTGGATCAGCTCGCCCGATTCGGCCAGGCCGGACTCGGCCTGCTGCAGGCTGGTGCGCGAAGCGTCCAGCGCGCGCAGGTCGGCCTGCACCCGCGTCATGCGGTTGCGGGCCGACTCGGCCAGCGTGGCGGCCACGGGGTCGTCGCTGGCCTTCATCACGCGCTTGCCGCTGGAGATGCGCTCCTGCTGCTTGGCCAGGTCGTACTGGCGCGTGGCGAGCTGGTCGATGGTGCGGTCGAACTGGTTGGCGGTGGCGATGCGGAAGCTCATGGCGATCAACGTCCCACGGTTTGCAACAGGCTGTCAAAGGTGCTCTGCGCGATCTGCAGAAACTTGGCCGAGGCCTGGTAGGCCTGCTGGAATTGCAGCAGCCGCGCGGCTTCTTCGTCGAGGTTGACGCCGGACACGTTGCTGCGCGCCTGCTCGGCCGCGGTGGCCACGCCGGCCGAGAAGTCGGCCGCGAACTGCGCGCCCTGCACGCGCGTGCCCAGGTCGGAGAACAGGCTGACGTAGCCGTCGGACAGCGGCACGCCGTCGAAGGTGGCGAGGTCGCGCAGGGCCAGCATGCCGCTGGCGTTGCCGGCGCTCTGCGCGATGGCGTTGGACGGCGAAGCGCCGATGGAGAAGCTGTCGCCGGCGGTGGGGTTGCCGCGCAGCGTAAGGCTCCAGCCATTGAGCACGATGGCCTGGCCGGGCTTGAAGTTGTAGCTCGGCGGCGGGCCGGCGTTGTCGGGCGGGGGGTTGCCCGGGCCCAGGCCGGTGGCGCTGAAGCTGCCGTCGGCGTTGAAGGTGATGGTGACCGGGTCGGTGAGGTTGGCCGAGTTGTCGACCGCGTAGAGTTTCTCCACGCTCAGGCTGCCCGAGTTACCGGTGCCGGGGGTGACCATGACCGGGCTGGCCACGGCCAGCTGCTCGGGGGCGTCGATGGCCACCTGCAGGTTGCGCGCCGCCGCCTCGAATGGCCGGATGCGGAAGCGGTCGCCCGGCACGGCGCCGGCCGCGTCCACCTGGAAGCTCAGGCCATCGACCTCGGCGGGCAAGGCGCCCACGCTGGTGGTGTTGCCGTCGCTCAGGCGAACGATGCTGAAGCCGCCGGCCTCCACGCGCAACTCGTAATCGGAGGCGATGAGCGCCTGCGGGTCGCTCACCGCGGCGCTCACCTGGCCGGTGCCACCGTTGGCCGGCGAGGCCAGGCCCTTGGCGGCGGCGGGCGGCACGAAGAAGTTCTGTCCCGGGTTGCCCTTGAGGTCCAGGCCCAGCGCGTGCTGCTGGTTCACCAGGCTGGACGTGGCCAGCGCGATGCGCCCGAGCTGGTTGGCCGCGGCCGCCAGGTCGTCGTTGAGGAAGCGCACCACCCCCGCCAGTTCGCCGCCGCCCAGCGAGCCATCGGCCAGCGCCGTGGACACCCCGCCCTGCACGAAGTTGATGGTGATGCGCGACGAGTCCATGGGATCCGTCTGGGCCGCCAGCTTCGCCGCCTGCGCGCCCAGCACCAGCGGCTGGCTGCCGGCCACGAACACGTTGACCGAGCCGGCGTCGCCGGGCACGGTGCTGATCTGGACCTTGTCGCTCAGCTGGCGCAGCAGCTGGTCGCGCTGGTCGTACAGGTCGTTGGGCGTGTGCGCGGTGCCGGCCGTCTCGATGATGCGCTGGTTGACCTTGGCCAGGTCCTGCGCGATGCGGTTGATGTCCTCGGTGACCGACTTCACCTGCTGCTGCGTGGTGTTGCGCATCAGGTCGAGCTGGCCCGCGCTGTCGCGCAGCCGGCTGGCGAATTCGTCGGCCCGTGCGATCACCACCGTGCGCGCCGTGAGGTTGCCCGGCGCCGAGCTGAGGTCGGTCCAGGCATTGAGCATGTCGTTGAGCGCCACGCCCAGGCCCTTCTCGCCGGTGGGGAACACGGTCTCCAGCTGCTCCAGGCGGGCCAGACGCGCCGCGTCCGCCGCGGCCACCGAGCCGGTCTGGCGCGCCTCGCGCGTGAGGTACTCGTTGTGGGCGCGCTCCACCGTGGTCATCTCCACGCCCTTGCCGAAGTAGCCGCCACCGGTGAACTGGTAGCCCGCGCTGGACAGCACCACCGTCTGGCGCGAGTAGCCGGGCGTGTTGACGTTGGCGATGTTGTGGCCGATGACCTGCAGCGCTGCCAGGTTGGTGTTGAGCGCTCGGGTGGCGATGTTGAGTGAGGACATGGCTCAGGCTCCCCTTCAGCCTTGCGCACGCTGAAGGCTCAGCGTGGTGTTGATGGCCCGGCCAAGCTTCTCGGCGTAGGACGGGTCGGTGGCGTAGCCGGCGCGCTGCAGGCCCTTGGCGAAGCCCTGAACGGAATGCAGCTGATCCATCACGCCCTCGTAGCGCGGGCTGTTGCCGATCAGGCGCGCGTAGTCGCGGAAAGACTCCTCGTAGGAGTCGTAGGCGCGGAACTTGGCCGTCACCTTGCGCGGCTCTCCATTGATGTACTCGGTGGTGGTGACCTCGGCGACCTTGCCGGTCCAGCCGCCTGTGGCCTTGATGCCGAACAGGTTGTGCGCGGGCGAGCCGTCGGCGTGGCGGATCTCGCCACGGCCCCAGCCGCTCTCGTGCCCGGCCTGGCCCAGCATGAAGGCGGCGGGAATGCCCGATTCGCGCGCCACCGCCTGCGCGGCGGCGCCGTGGCGCTCGACGAACGCGCTCTGGCGTTCGCCGGCGCTGGCGCGGCCCACGGTGCTGGGCGTGGCCGGGGCGTCGGGCAGGGCCTGCGCGCCGGACATGCGCCCGGCGAGCTGGCGCTCGATGGCCTCCGACAGGCCGCCCGGCAGGCCGGTGAGCTTCTGCGCGAACTGCTGGTCCAGCAGGTCGGTGCCCAGGTTCTCGCCCTCGCTGTCGAACAGGCCGCTCTTGCTGGTGGCTTCGCGCATGCTCTTGATGAGCTCGCGCATGAACAGGGCCTCGAACTGCTTCGCGGCTTCCTTGAGCGCGGCCTTGCTGTCGCCCGCGCCCTTGAGCGCGTTGAGCGCGTTCGGGTCGGCGGCGAGGCCGCTCGGCGAGGTGAAGGCGCTGCTGCCGATCATGGCCGTCAGATGATCTCGAGCTCGGCGTTGAGCGCGCCGGAGGCCTTGATGGCCTGCAGGATGGCGATCAGGTCCTGCGGCGTGGCGCCCAGGGTGTTGAGCGCCTTGACCACCTCGCTGAGCTGCGCGGCCGGTCCCATGTGGATGAGCGAACCCTTGTCCTGGCTGATCTGGATGCTGGCCTGCTCGCGCACCACCGTTTCGCCGCCCGAGAACGGTGCGGGCTGGCTGATGACGGGCGTGCTGCTCACGCTCACCGACAGGTTGCCGTGCGCCACGGCCACCGGGCCGAGCGTGACCGCCTGGTTCATGACGATGGAGCCGGTGCGCGCATTGATCACGACCTTGGCGCTGGGCACGCTGGATTCGATGCGCACCTCTTCCACGCGCGCCAGGAAGGCCACACGCTGGGAGGGGTCGGTGGGTGCGTTCAGGCGCACCACGCGGCCGTCGACGGCGCTCGCGGTGCCGGCGCCCAGGGCCTTGTTGATGGCGTCGGTGACGCGGCTTGCCGTCTGGAAGTCGTTGCTGTTGAGGCCCAGGTCCAGCGTATTGCCAGCGTGCAGCGAGGTCGGCACGGCGCGCTCGACCTGGCCGCCGCCCGGGATGCGGCCGGCGCTCAGGTGGTTGATCTGTACCTTGCTGCCACCGGCGGCGGCGCCCGCGCCGCCGACCATGAGGTTGCCCTGCGCGAGCGCGTAGATTTCGCCGTCGGCACCACGCAGCGGCGTGACGATGAGCGTGCCGCCGCGCAGCGACTTGGCGTTGCCCATGGAGGAGACGGTGACGTCGATGGGCTGGCCCGGCTGCGCGAAGGGCGGCAGCTCGGCCGTCACCATCACGGCGGCCACGTTCTTGAGCTGGGGGTTGGCGCCGGGCGGCAGCGTCAGGCCGTATTGCTGCAGAAAGTTGGCCAGGCTCTGTCCAGTGTAGGGCATCTGCGTGGTCTGGTCGCCGCTGCCGTCCAGGCCCACCACCAGGCCGTAGCCCGTGAGCATGTTGCTGCGCACGCCCTGCACCGCGGCGATCTCTTTCACGCGCACGCTTTGCGCGGCGGCGGAAAAAGTCGCCAGCGCAACACAAATCAGCATCAAGTGGCGCAGGCGGTGGACGATATTCATGGCATCAGCAAGTGGTCAAACCCAGGGAGGCCGCGGAGCCGGCTGTGCCGGGTCGCTGGTGCCGCCCCTTGGGGGTCGCGCGAAGCGCGGCGGGGTATCGCATGATCGCGTGCCCTAGAACGGCAGAACGCTCAAAAAGAAGCGCGCCAACCAGCCAATTGACATGGCTTCACCCTGCGCGCCGCGGCTGCGCGACTCGATGCGCGCGTCGGCCACCTGGGTAGAGGGCACCACGTTGCCGGGGCGGATGCTGCGCGGATCGACCGTGCCGGAGAACCGCATGACGTCCACGTTGGCGTTCACGCCGATCTGCTTCTCGCCGACGATGCGCAGGTGACCGTTGGGCAGCACCTCCTGCACGGTGGCGGTGATGGAGCCGCTGAAGTTGTTGTTGCTCGAGGTCGCGCCGTCGCCCTTGAAGTTGTTGCTGCTCTGGGCGCCGAGGTTGGCCTTGCTCCAGGGCGTGGTGCCGCCGAACAGGGGGATGGCGCTGATGCTCGCCGAGGCGTCGGCGCTGCGGTCGATGGAGGCCGAGGAGTTCTGGCTCGCGGTCACGCGCTCGGTGATCTGCACCGTGATGATGTCGCCCGGCAGGCGCGCGCGCGGGTCTTCGAAGGCCGGACGGTAGGTGGCGGCGCGGAACAGGCCGCCGGTGGGCGCGGCAGAGGCCACCTGCAATGCCTGCTCCTGCTGCACGTACTGCACCGGCTTGGCGGGCACCAGGTCCACCACGGGTTCGTTGCGCAGGGTCTGGCAGCCGCTGGCCAGCACGGCCAGGGTGGAGAACAACACCCACAACGCCAATCGACGGCACATGACGAGTCCTTGAACAGCGGCCCCCCATGGGACCTTGCGAGGATTGTCAAAAAACTTGAGGGTGGCCAATGGCCGGAACAAGCCGCCGCGGCCCGGCCTTTTCCGGGGTTCGGCTCCCTGGAGCGGGCGCGGACCCGAACCTATGGCCGATGCGGTCATTTGGCCGAGAACTCAAGCGAGCGCCGCGCCACCCAAGCAACATCGGACGACCGCGCAGGGCAGTCGCTCCCCATCCACATCCCGCCGAGGTGCCTATGCCGTTGCTGACCCGCTTCTTTTCTCGCAACACGCTCAAAGAGGAAGCCTGCCATTGGAACAGGACGGACCTCAATCTCAAGAAGCTGGATCAGCTGCTGGCCCAAGACAAGGTGAAAGACGGCGCGGTGCTCTACCTCAACACCAGCCGCTCGCTGCTCGGGAAGGGGGTGGACTTCCTGTCGACACGAGAACACACCACGTCGCATTCCCTGCTCACCCCCCGCGGCTGCAGCGCGGAGACCGCACGGCGCCTGGAGCACACCCTCACGGCCCAGTTTGCCGATCGCTACTACGGGCCGGAAGCGGAAGAGGCTCGGCAGTACGTGCTCAATGCCATCGCCCAGCACCGGCAAGTGGTCAAGAGCCCCCAATTCGCCCAGGCGATCCACACGCTGGCCCACGCCAAGGAGATGCCCCGCCCCACGGGGCCCGCCCAGGTCGCCCCCCTGCAGAGCACCAGCCACCCAGCCCAGCCGAATACCGTCCCGACCGGCCAGGCCATCGGCCCCTTCGCGAACTTGCTCGCCCATCTGGTTCCCGGGATTGCAGCGGATACGCCGATGGACGCGGCCTGCAGGGCCATGAACGATCAGTCCGATGCCACGAAGGAGGCCATCAAAGACCTTCTGTCGTTTCGGATCAAGCATCACCGCAAGGACGACAACCCCTACATGAGTGAGACGGCCATTCGCCTGTTCATGGAGCTCGAATGCGCCGCTCCCGTCGACCCGGCCCCCTCCGTCGGCGACACCTCGCAGGCCATCGGCGCTTTCGCTGACACGCTCAAGCGGGCCGCGCTCGCCCATCTGGGTTATGCGGAGTTCGCCGAAATCGACGAAACCACCTCGCTTGACGAGCTTCTGGACAACATCCATTCGCGTTCCATCGAGTGGAGACACGCCATCCAGAACGTCCTCCTTCAGATCATTGACCTGAAGGCACCGAGCGACAAGGAATCGGAATGGCCCGTGCTGTTCGGCGATGCCCACATGGCCGCGCGGGTGTTGCAAGGCATCGAACAGGCCCCACCCGCCGATCCGTATGCCGACATCGAGGGTGCCGACCTGTTTGACTACAGCGCCACCAACGCCTCGTCCGACGCGCAAGCGGCGAGCAAGGCCAGCCCATCGCCTATCGGCACCGCGACCGCTACCTACAGCTCCGCCGACAGCGACGAAGACGATTTCGGCTCGCTGACCAACAGCAGCCTCTAAACCCCGCTCCCCGGCGCCGAGGCGCCGCCTGCGGTGCTCACAGCTGCGCGAGCTTCTGCAGCATCTGGTCCGAGGTCTGGATCGACTTCGAGTTCATCTCGTAGGCCCGCTGCGTCTGGATCATGTCCACCAGCTCCTGCACCACGTTCACGTTGGATTGCTCGGTGTAGCCCTGCATGAGCACGCCCATGCCGGTGGTGCCCGGCGCGCCGTTGACCGGTGCGCCCGAGGCCACGCTCTCGCGGAACAGGTTCTGGCCCATGGGCTCCAGACCGGCCGGGTTCACGAAGTTGGCGAGCTCGATCTGGCCGACCTGCTGCGGCTGGGTCTGGCCCGGCAGCTTGACCGTGACGATGCCGTCGCTGGAGACCGTGACGCTTTCGGTTTCGGCCGGCAGCGTGATGCCCGCGGTGAGCGGGAAGCCGCTGCTGGTGACCATGCGGCCTTGCGCGTCGCGCTGGAAGCTGCCGTCGCGCGTGTAGGCCGTGGTGCCGTCGGGCATCTCGACCTGGAAGAAGCCGGCGCCGTTGACGGCCACGTCCAGCGCGTTGCCCGACTGCTGCAGGCTGCCCTGCGTGAAGTTGCGGCTGGTGGCCACGGTGCGCACACCCAGGCCGATCTGCAGGCCCGTGGGCAGCTCGGCCTGCTCGGCCGCGTTGGCGCCCACCTGGCGCAGGTTCTGGTACATCAGGTCTTCGAACACCGCGCGCGAGCGCTTGAAGCCATTGGTGCTGACGTTGGCCAGGTTGTTCGAGATGACGTCGAGCTGGGTCTGCTGCGCCGTCATGCCGGTCTTGGCGATCATGAGGGAGTTGATCATGGGAAGCTCCGTGCTTAGCCGTTGACGTTGAGCAGCTGCGAGGCGCTGCGGTCGTTGCCTTCGCCGTTCTGCAGCATGCGCATCTGGTATTCGAACTGCCGCGAGGCCGCGATCATGCCGACCATGGCCTCGACGGGATTGACGTTGGAGCCTTCGAGCGCGCCGTCTTGCAGGCGCGCCACCTCGCTCGTGGGCAAGGGGTTGCCCTCGGGGCCGCGGAACAGGCCGTCGTCACCGCGCTTGATCGGGTTGTCGGCGTCGGGCACCACCATCTTCAGGCGGCCCGCCACCTGGCCGGGTTCGTTGCCCACGCGCGTGCTGACGCTGCCGTCGGCGCCGATGTCCACGCGCGCGTTCTCGGGAATCACGATGGGGCCACCGTCGCCCAGCATGGGCAGGCCGCTGGCGTTCACCAGCGTGCCGTCGGCGTTCACCTGCAGCGCACCCGCGCGGGTGTAGGCCTCGGTGCCGTCCAGGCCCTGCACCGCGAACCAGGCGTCGCCTTGCGCGGCAACGTCCAGGTTGCGGCCGGTCTGCTGCACCGAGCCCGCCAGGTTGGAGTGGCCGGCCGTGGCCTCGAGGGCGAACACGCGGGTGCTGGCACCGTCACCGCGGATGGGCACGGCGCGGAAGGTGGACAGCTCCGCGCGAAAGCCCGTGGTGGACACGTTGGCCAGGTTGTTCGACAGCACCTGCTGGCGGTGCGCCGCCGCGCTGGCGCCCGTCATGGCGGTGTAGATGAAGCGGTCCAAGCACAAGTCCTTTCACTCGCCTGCCGCGCCAGCAGCGCTGGCCACGGCGGCTTGAAAGGATTGTGGAAATTCTTGAGGGGAGCCGATGCCCCGAACAACAGGGAGGTGGCCCACCAATTCGGCGCTTCAGGGACCGCCGGCCCGACGCAGGCGGCGGCCTACTTCTGAATGTCCAGCGAGCGGATCGTGTAGCGTCCCGTCGACCGGAAGCTGGTGTACTCGGTCTGGAAGGCCACGCCCAGGTCGGCAACCCAGACGTACTTCATCTTGTTCACCACGACGCCGCTCGCCCCCATCTTGGTGCATTCCAGGGGAATCCCCTGGCCACTCAGGCCGGCGAACAGAGTCGCGGCCGGCACGGCCGGACCCGCGACGCAGACCCGTTTTTCGTCGGTGAATCCAGCGATCTGCGGGGCCAGGCCGGTCTTGGCCTCCATGGTGTAGCTGCGCCCCGCGACCGGCTTGCCCAGCGAGCGGTCGAACACCGTCAAGTCCTTGGTCTCGAAGGGCTGCTGCGCCGTGGGCCGGTCGAGGAAGCTCGTCTGCGAGCGCAGGATGTGGATGTTGCCAAACATCAGCGCCATGTTGATGCGGTACGGCACGCCATTGCGGGCGTACTCCGATCGCTGCTGGATGTAGCCATCGCCCAGGTTGGTGATGGCGTAGTCCGCCGCCAGCTCCAGCTTGCGGCCTTCCTCGTCGAAGTCGGCAGACACGCGGTAGCGGATGCGCTTGAACGGGGCGGCGGGCAAGCGTTCGCCCGCCTCCAGCACCGTCTTGACCTTGGGCGGCAGCTGGGCGGGCGTGAACTGCTGAGCCATGTAGGCTTCGCTGTCGGTCACCACGGTCTTGGTGTCGACGGCGGCACAGCCGCCCAGCGCCGCCGCGACGGCCAACACCAGCAAACGAACACGCAGATCGGAAGCCAGAGGCATCAGGGGTCCTTTTTCTTGACGATCGGAGGGGCTTGCGGGCCCGCCAATCCCTCGCGGGGACCCGGGGCCGCGGGGATTCTAGGACGGCCTTTTGGGCCCGCGCCTCCGTGTCAACCCGGTGCGCGGCCAGGCCAGTGCACGATCAGCGCATGTTCAGCAGCGTGCTGAGCACCTGGTCCTGCGTCTTGATGGTCTGCGCGTTGGCCTGGTAGGCGCGCTGCGCGGTCATCATGTTGACCAGCTCGGCGGTGATGTCGACGTTGGAGTCCTCGGTGGCGCCGGCGCGCAGCGCGCCGAAGTTGCCGGTGCCCGGCTCGCCGCGCAGCGGTTCGCCCGACGAGTAGGTGGCCGTCCAGTTGCCGCCACCGGTGGGCTGCAGGCCCTGCGCGTTGCGGAAGTTCACGAGCGCGATCTGGCCGGCCGCGCGCGTCTCGCCGTTGGAGTACTGGCCGGTGATGATGCCGTTCTCGCTGATCTTCAGACCGAGGAACTGGCCGGGCCGGTAGCCGTCCGGGTCCAGCTCGGTGACGCCGAAGGCGGTGCCGGTCTGCGTGACGTTGACGAAGTCCAGCGTGGCGGGAAAGGTCAGGGCCGGGTCGTTGGGCGAGGCCAGCGTGAGCGGCGGGATCACCGAGGCCGGGTCCAGCGAGCCGTCGTTGTTGAAGGTGAGGGTGAAGGGGGTGGACAGCGCGGGATCGGCACCGTTGACGCCGGTGTAGACCTCCCAGGTGTTGTTGCCCACCTTGCGGAAGGCCATGGACACGGGGATCTCCAGGCCCTGGTCGTCGAAGGCGACGAAGGAGGTGCCGTAGGTGGACAGCGGCGTGGGCGGCGTCACCGTGTTCCACACCGGCGCTCGCGCGTCCAGGTTGAACTCGGCCGTGACGTTGCTGGTGCGCTGGGCCGGGATCGGCGCGCTGGTGGGCAGGGTGAGCGGCTGGGTGTCGAAGCTCAGGCGGTTGCCCTGGGGGTCCGTGGGATAGCCCATGAGCTGCGCGCCCTGGTGGTTGACGATCTCGCCCTGGTCGTTGAGCTTGAACATGCCAGCGCGGCTGTAGGCCGTGCTGCCGTTGGGCATGGTCAGCTCGAAGAAGCCGGCGCCGTTGATGGCCACGTCCAGGTCGTTGCCGGTGATGGTGATGTTGCCCTGGGTAAAGCTCTGCGTGACGGCCGCGACCGACACGCCAATGCCCATGTTCACGCCGCCCGCCGCGTTAACCGAGCTCGCGTAGACCTCGGCGAACTCGGCGCGCGAGGATTTCATGCCCACCGTGTTGCCGTTGGCGATGTTGTGGCCGATCACGTCGAGGTTCTTGCTCGCGCTGTTCAGGCCGGAGAGTCCTTGCTGGAATGCCATGGTGTGTCCTTGCGTTGCGGAGTCGCGGGTTACATGAACGTGGTGATCTTGTCGTAGCCGACCGTGCTGCCGTTCTGCAGCTGAAGCTGCATCTGGCCGTCCTTCATGCCGACCGAGGTCACCGTCAGGCGGCTGTACATGAACGAGCCGACGGGCGCGCCGCCGTTGGAGGCGCGCACGCGGTAGCTGGCCACCTCGTTGGGATTGAACTCGCTGCCGTCCCAGTTGAAGGAGTGCTGGCCCGCGGTGAGCGCGCCGAAGTCCAGGGTGTCGATCACCTGGCCGGACTTGTCGAGCACATCGACCTGCACGCTGTCGGCCGGGGCGTCGAGGCGGAACGCCGCCTTGCCGACCGTGCCGTCGAAACCGAAGGTCTTGCCCTCCACCAGGGCCTCGCGGCCGATCAGCGACAGACCCTGCAGGTTCTGCATGGCCGAGAACTGCGTGGCCATGCCCTTGAGCGTGGTGTTGAGCGACTCGATGCCCGCGACCGTGTTGATCTGCGTCATCTGCGTCGTCATCTGCGCGTTGTCCATCGGGTTCATCGGGTCCTGGTTGTTCAGCTGCGCGACGAGCAGCTTGAGGAACCGGTCCTGCGTGGCCTCGGCGCCGGTGGCGGCCGTGGCGGACTTGGCGGTGGAACTGCCCGGCGTGTTGCCGAGGCCGGACAGGTCCAGGGGATTGGAGAACATCATGGTGGGGCGTCCTTGAACGGAATCACTGGCCCATCTGCAGCGTCTTGAGCAGCAGGCTCTTGGCGGTGTTCATCACCTCGATGTTGTTCTGGTACGAACGCGAGGCGGAAATCATGTTGACCATCTCCTCCACCGGGTTGACGTTGGAGTGCGTCACGTAGCCCTGCGCGTCGGCATTCGGGCTCAGGGGGTCGTGCACCCGGCGTCCCGGCGTGTCGCTCTCGGTGATGGTCTGCACCTTCACGCCCGCGCTGCCGGCATCGCCCATGGCGACGGTCTGGAAATGGATCTGGCGGGCCTTGTAGGCCTGACCGTCCGGGCCGGCCACGGCGTCGGCGTTGGCCAGGTTGCTGGCCACCACGTTCAGGCGCTGCTGCTGCGCGCTGATGGCGCTGCCCGAGACGTTGAAGATGTTGAACATGGACATGGCGAAGCCCCCTCGGTCACTGGCCGGTGATGGCACTGAGCATGGTCTTCACATGCCCGTTGATGAAACGCAGCGTGGACTCGTAGCGGATGGTGTTGTCCACGAAGTTGGCGCGCTCGCGGTCCAGGTCGACCGAGTTGCCGTCCTGCGCGGGCTGTGTCTGCACGGCGTAAGCGAGCTGGGGGTCGCCCGGGTGCGCGCCCACGCTGCGGAAGTGGCGCGCATCGGTGGTGGCGGCGCCGGCGGTGCCGCTGCCCGTGGCGTCCTTGAGCGCGGCGGCGAAATCGAAATCGCGCGCGACGTAGCCGGGCGTGTCCGCGTTGGCGATGTTGCTGGCCAGCACCTGCTGGCGTTGCGAGCGCAGCGACAGCGCCTGGGCGTGGAAGTCCAGCCGGCTGGTCATCTGTTCGAACATGCTCACCCCCTGGGGCGGGTTGTCGGGGCCGGCCTCGGGACGAGCCCATGGCCGGGGCGTGCAGCGATTGTCAAAAGACTTGAGGGCCGCAGAAGCGCGGAACAAACGGGTGCGAATCGGGCAATTCGCGGCTTTGCCCGGGCGCGGGCCGGCCTACAGTGCCCCCTGACACCCTGTCCGTGGAGCCGCCATGAACCCACCCGCCCTGCGCCTGTTGATCGCCGTCGTCTTTGGCCTGAGCTTGCTGGCCGCGTTCTCCTCGTCCGCCCACGCGAACGACAACAGCGGCCTGGAAAAGCTCGCGCGCGATTTCCTGCAGCCCGCCGTGGACCAGGCCCTGGCCGAGCAGGCCGGCACGCCGCTGCGCGCCGAGGTGCAGATGGGCTCGCTGGACAACCGCCTGCGCCTGGCGCCGTGCAACGCCATCGAACCCTTCCTGCCGCCCAACGGCCGCCTCTGGGGCCGCAGCCGCGTGGGCCTGCGCTGCGTGGACGGCCCCACGCGCTGGGCCGTCTACCTGCCCGTCACCGTGCAGGCCTTCGGGCCGGCCTGGGTGCTCAAGGCGCCGGTGCAGTCCGGCGAGACCCTGACGCAAGAACACGCCGAGCGCGCCGAAGTGGACTGGGCGGCCCACCCCTCGATGGTGCTGGCCCTGCCCGAGCGCTGGGTCGGCCAGCAGGCCGCGTATGCCCTGACGCCGGGCCAGGTCATTCGCGAGAATATGGTCCGCGCCCCGCAGGCCTTCGAGGCCGGCACCCCGGTGAAAGTGAGCGCGGGCGGCAAGGGTTTTGCCATCACTGTGGTGGGCCAGGCGCTGAACGCCGGCCTGGTGGGCCAGAACGCCCGGGTGCGCCTGCCCAGCGGCAAGGTGGTCAGCGGCGTGGTGCGGGCCGATCAGGTGGTGGAAGTGCCCCTGTGAGGCGGGCCCACGCCGATGAGCGGTAGAAAAAGCGCCTTAAAACACTAAAGTTCCAGGGATCGAGGTCGATACAACGTGCACATGACCCTGCCATCAGGGTTTGGAGCGTGACATGAAAGTCGATTCGTCAACGGATTCCTATATTGGCTCCGTGGCCGGTGGCCCCGCCAAGGCGCCCGTGGGCCCGAGCGAGGCCGCGGCCAAGCCGGCCGGCGCCAGCGCGCCGCAGCCCGGCGTGACCGTGACCCTGTCCTCGGCCGCCGCCGTGGGCGGTGCCACGGGCAGCGAGGTGTTCAACGCCGACAAAGTGGCGGCCGTGAAGCAGGCCATCGCCGACGGCACCTTCCAGGTGAACCCCGAAGCCATCGCCGACAAGCTGCTGGCCAACGCGGCCGAGATGCTCAACGCCGCCCGCGGCTGAAACCCACCATGAACGAGGCCCGCGCCCCGCACCCCTGGATCGTGCTGCTGCACGAGCGGCTCGACGCCCTGGAGCGCGCGCTGCTGCAGGGCGACGCGCTGGGCGCGGAACACGCCAGCGGCGCGGTGCAGGCCGCGTTGCAGGAAGCGCCGCGCACCCTCGAACTCAAAGACGGCCACGCGCGCGAGCTGCACCAGGCCGCCCAGCGCTTCGCCCAGCTGCGCGCCGCCACGGTGCGCGCCGCCGCGCTCAACGAGCGCGCCCTGGGCAGCCTGCTGCCCGACCACCTGCAAAAGCCCACCTACCAAGGTCTGGGCAAGCCGGGCGCGCGCCGCTACGCGGGCGCCTGAGCCCTCCCCCCTTTTCCCTTCCGGCCTTCAGCGCGTCGGCGCCACCGCATCGCGCGGTCTGGGCGCGCCGGGCGCCAGCGACAACGGCCGCTCGACCGCGAGGAACAGCGCCGCCGATGGCAGCAGCGTGAGCGCGAACATCACCGGCATCAGGGCCCAGAAGAACCACGAACCGAACGCCGCGCCCGGCATGAGCACCGACATCGCGAGGAAGGCGGCTTTCAGCGCGAGACCGTGGATCAGGTAGTACGAGTAGCTCATGTTGCCGAGCCAGCGCAGGGGCGACCATGAGAACAGGCGCGCCAGCGGGGCCTGCGGCGCGCGGAAGCAGGCCAGGCACAGCAGGAAAAAGCCCAGGCACAGCGACAGGGCGTCGAGCGCGGCGCCGACGGTCCCGTCCCAGGGGAACAGCGTGCTCATCAGGCCCAGCGCCAGGGCCAAACCGCCCACCAGGGCGGACGGCGTGGGCACGCGCGGGGCGGTCACGGCCTCGAACAGCAGCATGCCGGCGATGAACAGGGCCAGCCGCACAGGGCCCCCCGCCAGGGCGCAGTACACCAGCAGCGCCGCGCCGGCGCCCACGAACAGCGCCGAGCGCCACCGCCCGCTGCGCTCGCGCAGGCCCAGGCCGGCGATCACCAGCGGGAGCACCAGGTAATAGAAGAGCTCGTAGCTCAGCGACCAGGCCACCGTGATCATGGGTTCGATGGGGAACAGGCCGGGCAGCAGCAGGAAGTTCTGCAGCAGGTAGACCAGGGCCTCGCCGGACTCGGACGGGATCTTGCTTTCGGCGGGGAACAGGTAGGACAGCGCCACGTACAGCACGAACACCACGGTGAAGGCGGGGTACAGGCGCTCGATGCGGCGCGCCATGAAGCGCAGGAAGGGCTGGCGCCGCGAGATCAGCGAACCGTAGATGAGGTAGCCACTGAGCACGAAGAACAGGTCCACCCCGGCGTTGCCGACGGTGTGCAGGGCCTCGGCCAGCGGCAGCGCGGCGGCCCCGTCGATCAGCCAGTCCCCCACCAGCGTGGCGTAGTGCACCAGGAACACCAGGAACACGGCGAAACCGCGCAGGCCCTCCATGGGCCGCACGTTGTGGGCGCTGCCGCGCGACAGCTCGAAATAGGGGCTGAGCCAGGGCATGGGGTGTTTCAGTGGGGGACCGTCCGGCACGGGGCGCGATTGCACCAGCATTCGCCCGCCCGCGGCAGGGGCATCACCCCCAGCACGGGGGATTCGGCGACACCCGGGCGTGAATTGCGTCACGCCGAAGCGGTTCGATTGGACGGATCGGGATCAGAAAACCCAAACCACACGACCGCAACGCTCACCGAACGGGTCGCCACTCAGCGCCCGGCAGTCCAGCTGCGCTGGACGCCAACCCCAGCCGCCCACCCTTCGCGCCCATGATTTCGACAAGCCCGTCCCTGTCCTGCCCCAAAACCCAACAGCTCGACCACTTCCTGGCCACGCCCACGCCCCAGAGCCTGCTCGAGCCAACGCCCAAGCGCAGCCGCGACCAACAACCCGTCTACGCGACCCGCCGGGCAGACGGCCGCTTCCAACTCTATGCGCTGACCTCCATTGCGCCGATCGGCCATTCGCGCCCGCGCGGGGGCGACCTGGGCGAGTTCCTGGACGAGCTGGCCTCCGAGATTCGAGCCCAGAAAGGCAAGCAGGCCGACAACGCCGTGCGAGAAATGCGCCTCACGCTGTGGCCATGCGATTGGCGGACCCACCCACCAACGGTGCGGGACTTGCGCCGGCTGAATGCCAGGATGAAACAAGCCCTGGACGACATGCCCGACGCCTCAACGGAGGAAACGAGTTTCCGACAACGGGCGCGCTCAACGATCGCGATCAACACGCTTCAGGACGCCCTGAACCAGGGGCTGAGGACCTTGTCCCAGGGCGATCCTCGGCGCGAGGCCCTGAGGCAGGCGGGCCAGTTGCTGCTGGACGGGCTGATTCAGCCGGACGCCACCCTCTCGCTCAAGGGCCTCGCCGTCGACAGCATCCACTGGCTGCACGGCAGCGGGCTCCTGACCCGCTTTGCCCACCTGCGGGACGGCATGGACCCGCCGCTTGAACGCCTGATCGCGCCCGAGGCCGCGCAGCACCTGCTCGATCCCTTGCGGCTGCCCACCATCCGTACGCTGATGCTGGTCTGACCGGGGCGCCAAACCCCGGCCCGGCCCTTCAATGCTCCCGCAGCTTCGAGCGCAGCCGCGCGATCGACTGGCTGTGCAGCTGGCACACGCGCGATTCGGTCACGCCGAGCACGGCGGCGATTTCCTTCAGGTTCATGTCGTGCTCGTAGTACATGCTCATGATGTGCTGCTCGCGCTCGGGCAGGGTCTTGATCGCCCCCACCAGGGCCATGCGCATGCGCTGGTCCTGCAGCACGGACGAGGGGTCGGCCTCGTGGTCGCCCATGTGGCGGTCGAGGAAGCCGTCCTCGTCGTCGCCACCACCGCCGCTGATGTCCTCCAGGTACACCAGCTGCGTGCCGCGCACCTTGGCCAACAGGGTCTGGTAGTCCGCCAGGGTCAGGCCCATCTCGGCCGCGATCTCGCTCTCGCGCGGCGGGCGGTGCAGCTTTTGCTGCAGGCGGTGCACGGCCTGCTCGATGTCCTTCTGGCTCTTGCGCGAGCCGCGGCTCATCCAGTCGCCGTCGCGCAGCTCGTCGATCATGGCGCCGCGGATGCGCTGGCTCGCGAAGGTCTCGAACTGCACGCCCTGCGAGGGCTCGTAGCGGGCAATCGCCTCGGTCAGGCCGATCATGCCGACCTGGATCAGGTCGTCGAGCTCCACGCTCGGGGGCAGCTTGGCGATCATGTGGTGCGCCAGGCGACGGACCAGGGGGCTGTACTTGCGCAGCTGGTCCTCGCGGTTGAGCGTGCCTTTGGCGGTGTACATCGTCAGCTCCAGAAGGGAATGGCGGCCCCGGCGTGCGCGCCGCGGGCGGGTGAGCGGTAGGGAACGAAGGCCGGCGCATCGGCGCAGACGAGCGCGGCGTCGGGCACGCGCTGGCCCCAGGCGGGGCGCGCCCACACCGGCGCCTTCAGCTCCAGGTGGCGGCGCGCGCAGTCGACCACGTTGGCCAGCACCTGCGGCTGCGCCTCCAGCGGTGCGAGCACCGGGTGCAGGCCGGCGCCGTGCAGCCACTTGAGCGCGCCGTAGGCGTCGATGCTGGCCTGCGGCTGCGGCACCACCGGCACCATCACGCGCGCTTTCACGCCGCCCAGCAGGCTGGCCAGCATCTGGGCGGGCGCGTACAGCAGCAGCAGCGCGCCGGCCGCGAAGGGGGCGAACAGGCGGGTGAGCGCGGTGTCCGCGCCGGCGGCCGCGGCCGTGGCCAGCAGGCTCTGCAGGCCTTGCGCGGCGGGCATCACCAGCCAGTCGGTCGGATCGCCCGGGCGGGCGTCGGCGCCCAGGTTCACCACGCCGGCGTCGGCCAGCGCGTGGCTCAGGCCACCGCTGTCGCCGCGCTCGGTGGCGCAGGCGTCGATCACCACCACGCGCTGGCCGGCCTCCGTGAGGTCCATGGCCAGGCGGCAGAGCCACTCGAAGCCGCGCGAGGGCATCGCCGGGCTGGCCAGGGGCATCAGCGCGGGTCCGCCATGGCGGGCCTGGGCCTCGAGCCGCAGGCCGGCGGCCTGGTCGACGCCGAAATCAAACATGCAGGCCCCCGAGCGGCATGCCGCGGCCACCGGACTGGGCGAAGTAGAAGCCCATGTCGGTGCTCGCGGGGTCGAAGGCGGACTTGCCGGCCGTGCCCATGCTGAGCTTGACCAGCGTGGCGGGGTCGGCGCCCTGCCAGTCTTCGGGCACGCGCTGGCCGTTGGCCACGCCGCGCACCGTCACCTGGTGGCGGATGGCCGCGTCCAGCGCGGGGCCCAGCTTCACGGCCTCGTCCACCTTGGAGAGCACCACGCCGTGCAGCTTGTCGGCCTTGAAGGCGGCCAGGGTTTCGTCGATGGCGTCGCCCTGCGCGCCGGCGTTGAGCACCAGCACCTTCTTGAGCGCGGGCACTTCCAGCACGTCGAGCATGTCCTGCACGCGCTGGTCGCGCTGGCCCAGGCCGGCGGTGTCGATGATGACCAGGCGCTTGCCCGAGAGCAGGCCCAGCAGGTCCTTGAGCGCGGCGCGGTCGTGCGCCAGGTGGGCCACCACACCCAGCATGCGGCCGTAGGCGCGCAGCTGCTCGTAGCCCGAGACGCGGTAGCTGTCCAGCGTGATGAGGCCCACGCTGCCGGCGCCGAACTGCTTGACGCACTGCGCGGCCAGCTTGGCGGCGGTGGTGGTCTTGCCCACACCGGTGGCGCCCACCAGGGCGACCACGCCGCCCTCTTCCGTGAGGCCGGCGCCCGCCGCGCTGACGCGCAGGTTGCGCTGGATCGCATCCATCACCCAGCGCAGCGACTCGCCGGCGCCAGCGTCGGCGGGCAAGCGCTCCAGCAGGGCGCGCGCGAGCTGCGGCGAGTAGCCGGCGCGGATGAGCTTGTGCATCAGGCTCGACTGGATCGGGTTCTGCTTGCTCGACCCCAGCCAGGCCAGGGTGTTGAAGCGTTCCTCGATCATGTCCTTGAGGGCGGAGATCTCCACCGCCATGCGGTTGTCTTCCTGCGTGGCGAAGCGCGCAGGCGGCGCGGTGTCCTCGAAGGCGTTCTCGCGCGTGCGGATGGGCGGCTGCGCGCGGCGCGCCGGCTGGGCCATCTCGGGCGGCTCGTTGTAGCGCTGCACCGGCACCATGATGGGATCGGCCGGCTCGGCGATGAAGGGCTTGGCCGGCGCCACGGGCGCCACGTTCACGTTCGGCGCGGCCGCGGTGGGCGCGGCGGCCTCGCCCATCTGCTCGCGGCGCTTGCGCAGCATGCGCTCGCGCACGTACTCCTGGAACGACAGGGTGCTCATCGCCATGGCCTCGGTGTCGCTGCCCACCGAGCTCTGCGCCACGGCCGCCTTCGCGGCGCTGGCGGCCGGCGCGGCGGCGGGCTGGGCCGTGGCCGCGATGCCCGCCAGGCTTTCTTCGGCCGCGGCCATCACCTCGAAGCCGTCCGCCGTCTGGCGGGTCGAGAGGATCACGGCGCTGTCGCCAAACTGGCGCCGCGCCTTGGACATGGCCTCGCGCGAGGTGGGGGCGATGAAGCGTTGGATGTTCATGAGGTCAGTTCCAGAAGAAGGCATTCAGGAAATCAGGCGGCCAGCTGGCCCAGGATGGGACCGATGCGGATCAGGTGGGTCTCGGGGATTTCGCTGTGCGCCAGCACCTGCAGGCGCGGCGCGGCGCGGCGCAGCAGGCGGGCCATGGCGCTGCGGATGGCGTCGGGCACCAGCAGGCAGGCGGGCACGCCCTTCTCTTCCTGCTTGTTGGCGATGTCGGTGGCGGACTGGCTCAGCATCTCGGCCACGCCCGGGTCCAGCGCGCCGGCGTTCTGGCCGGACAGGGCCTGCATCAGCAGCCGCTCCAGACCGGGCTCGATGGCGATCACCTCGAGCTCTTTCACCGGGCCGTAGATCTGCTGCACGATGGCCGGCGACAGCGCCATGCGCACGCGGCGCGCCAGCTCGTGCGGGTCGGTCACGTGCACCGCGTGCTCGGCGATGGATTCGATGATGCTGCGGATGTCCCGCACGTGCACGCCTTCCTCCAGCAGCAGCTGGAGCACTTTCTGGAAGGTGGCAACCGAGACCATCTTGGGCACGACTTCTTCGATCAGCTTGGGGGCCAGGCGGGTCACGTGTTCGACCAGTTCCTGGGTCTCCGTCCGGCTCAGCAGCTTGGCCGCCTGGACTTGCATCAAGTGTGAAAGATGGGTCGCCAGCACGGTCTCGGAATCAACCACGGTGAAACCGGCCATTTGCGCCGTTTCCTTCTGGCGCTCGTCGATCCAGTGCGCAGGCAGGCCGAACGCCGGGTCGGTGGTGGGCGTGCCGATCAGGGGTGTGTTGATGCCACCCGGGTCGATGGCCAGCCACATGCCGGGGAAAACCTCGCCCTCGCCCACCACCACGCCGCGCAGGGTGATGCGGTAGGCGCTGGGGTGCAGCTCCAGGTTGTCGCGCACGTGCACGGGCGGGGGCAGGAAGCCCACGTCCTGCGCGAACTTCTTGCGCACGCCCTTGATGCGCGTGAGCAGGTCGCCCTGGCGGTTCTTGTCCACCAGCGCGATCAGGCGGTAGCCCAGCTCCAGGCCCAGCAGGTCCACGGGCTGCAGATCGTCCCAGCTGGCCTCGCCGTCGTTGGCGGGGCCGGCCGCGGCGGCGGCGGACGGGTCGGCCTTGGGCGCGCGCTCCTGCTGGCGGCGCCAGTAGGCCAGGCCGCCCAGCAGGGCCGCGAACATCAGGAAGAACAGGTGCGGCATGCCAGGAATGACACCCAGCAGGAACAGCACCGAGGCCGTGATGCCCAGCACGCGCGAGGACAGGAACATCTGCTGCGCCACCAGGCCGCCCAGGTCCTCGTCCTTGCCCACGCGCGAGACCACCATGGCCGCGGCCACCGAGATCAGCAGGCCCGGGATCTGCGCCACCAGCGCGTCGCCCACCGCCAGCAGGATGTAGTTGTCCGCCGCCTGGCCCACCGACAGGCCGTGCTGGGCCATGCCAATGGCGAAGCCGCCGATGATGTTGATGATCAGGATCAGGATGCCGGCGATGGCGTCGCCGCGCACGAACTTGGAGGCGCCGTCCATGGAGCCGAAGAACTCGGCCTCCTCGCCCACCTCGGCGCGGCGGCGCTTGGCCTCCTTCTCGTCGATCAGGCCGGCGCCCAGGTCGGCGTCGATGGCCATCTGCTTGCCGGGCATGGCGTCCAGGGTGAAGCGCGCCGACACCTCGGCGATGCGCTCCGAACCCTTGGTGATGACGATGAAGTTGATCACCACCAGGATCACGAACACGATCAGGCCGACCGCGAAGTTGCCGCCGATGAGGAAGTGGCCGAAGGCCTCGATCACCTCGCCGGCCGCGCCGGGGCCGGTGTGGCCCTGCAGCAGCACCACGCGCGTGGAGGCCACGTTGAGCGACAGGCGCAGCAGCGTGGTGAGCAGCAGCACCGTGGGAAAGACCGAGAAGTCCAGCGGCCGGCGCATGTAGGCCGCCACCATCATCACCACCAGCGCCAGCGCGATGTTGAGCGTGAAGAAGGTGTCGAGCAGCCAGGGCGGCAGCGGCAGCACCATCATCGAGAGGATGGTCATCACCAGCATGGGCGCGGCCAGGCCGCCGGCCAGGGCGCCGTGGCGCTTCAACCATTGCTGCAAGGCGTTCATTGATCAGCCTCCTGGGGCTTCTTCTTGAAATGCGGGTCGAGTTCGGGCGGCACCTGCGGCTGCGGGTCGGCCGGCATGCGGCCCTGGCCGTTCATGGCGGCCTTGAACTGGTAGACCCAGGCCAGCACCTGGGCCACGGCGGTGTAGAGCGCGCCCGGGATTTCCTGGTCGATTTCGGCGTGCGCGTACAGCGCGCGCGCCAGCATGGGCGACTGCAACACCGGCACGGCGTTGGCCTTGGCCACGTCCCCGATGGCCACCCCAAACTGCTCCACTTATGGCCGGTCAAACTGCTCCAGGCAGGACGGTCGGATTATGACTATGCGGGTGTGATTGCAATGCGTGAGGCAGCCTCCTTCAGACGGTAGCTTTTGCCCTCGAACTC
>QFCS01005296.1_pt1 | contig 113047 bp, 119 predicted proteins | sample 3576561 | NCBI WGS metagenome assembly QFCS01 | reverse complement strand
GTTCGCCCCTATCACCACCAGGTGCTCGCCACGGCGCAAACCCGCCTCGTGCAGTCCGCACGCCAGACCCCTCACCAGCCGCAGCATCTCGCCCCAGCTCGTCGTCTGCCAGATCCCGTACGCCTTCTCTCGCATCGCGGGTCGGTTGGGGTGTCGGGCGGCCTGCTGTTTCAGCTGGCGGGGGAAAGTGGTGTCCACGGAAAGGCTTTCTCAGAGAGGCACGTGTTGTTGGCGCGCGGCCAGGAAGCGGTCCTTGAGCTGGCGGTCGCTGGAGCCCGCCACCACGCCTTCGCCGTAGGACCAGTGCTCGAGGCCCAGCGGCACCCCCAGGCTCACGGCCTCGCACAGGCGCTGCACGGCCAGGCGGCCGTGACCGAAGCGCATGCTGCGTTCCAGCAAGGCGAGCGCGATGCGCTGGCTCTGCTCGCGTTGCACGGGCGAGGCACCGGGCGCGGCGCCGCGGCGGACCTGGCGCTTGAGCGAGCGCAACTGCTGGCGCCCGCCACGCGCGGGCGGCGAAGGCGGCGACGGTCTCATGCCGGTCCGTCCCCGGCCACCTCGACCGGCTTGTCGATCACGTACACCACGCCATTGAGCAGCGCGACGTGCGCGTCGTCGCGGGCGCGCGAAACCCGCACCTGGTAAGTGCCGATCTTTCGCGAGCGCGCCACCTCGGTGGCGTGCGCGATCAGCCACTCGCCCTCTTCCACCGCGGTGGAGATGCTCATCTGGGAGTCGACCAGCGTGGCAATGCTGCCGTACGTGTTGCAAGCCAGGCCGAGCGCCATGTCGCCGAGCGAGAAGATCGCGCCACCATGGCACCGCTTGTTGAAGTTGATGTGCATGCGCTGCACGCGCATGCGCAGCTTCACTTCACCGGGCGCGGCGTACAGCAGCTGCATGCCCATGGCCTGGCCGAAGCCATCGGCGCCCAGGCAGCGCGTGACCAAGGCCCGGGCCTGTTGCGCGCCACCGGGGGCGTGGCGCAGGCCGCGCTGCGGTCGCTGCTCCAGCCATTCCACCAGCGCGTCCATGCCTTCGCCGGACGGCGCGGACACCTTCTTCACCACCGGCGTCCATTCGGCGTGGCGGCGCAGGCCGATCATGGCGTTCAGGTCGGACTCGGTGCGGCGCGCGTCGGGCAGGTCGGCCTTGGTGACGACAAAGATGTCGGCGATTTCAAGAACGCCGGCCTTGATGGCCTGCACGTCGTCGCCCAGGCCCGGCGGGCAGGCCACGACCCGCGTGTCGGCGTAGCGCGTGATCTCCACCTCGGACTGGCCCGCGCCCACCGTCTCGACGATCACCACGTCGAAGCCAGCGGCGTCGAAGACGTCGATCACGTCGCCGGCCGCGGCGGCCAGGCCACCCAGGTGGCCGCGCGAGGCGAGCGAACGGATGAAGACGCCCTCGTCGGACTGGCGCTCGCCCATGCGGATGCGGTCGCCGAGCACGGCGCCGCCGGTGAAGGGGCTGGACGGATCGACCGCCACCACGGCCACGGTGCGACCGCGCTGGCGCAGGCCCACGATGAGCGCGGACACCAGCGTGGACTTGCCCGCGCCCGGTGGCCCGGTGACGCCGATGACATGCGCGCGGCCGGTGCGCCCAGCCACCGCCTGGCGCACGTCGTGCGCGCGCTCGTCGTTGCTTTCCAGGCTGCTGATGGCCCGCGCGAGGGTCAGGCGATCGCCGCACGCGATGCGTTCGCTGAGGGTATTGATCAAGGCGATCACACCATCGTCAAGGGTTGACCGAAGCCGAGTTCCTTGCGCAGCGTGCCGCAGATCTCGCCGTGGGTGGCGCCGGCCTCGGCCGCCCGGACCACGTGCTCGAACACGTTCTGCTCGCGGTCGTTGGCCGAGCGCGCGAGCGCGGCGATGGCCTTGTCGACCTCGGCATTCGAGCGGTTCTTCTTGTAGGCGCCGAGGCGTTCCACGTAGGCACGCATGCGCTCGGGCGCCGGGTACTCGAGCGAGGGGTAGGTGGCCGGGTCTTCCTCCACCTGGTAGGCGTTGACGCCCACGATGGTCTGCTCGCCCGTGTCGACCCGCTTCTGGAAAGCCAGCGCGGACTCGCCGATCATCTGCTGCACGATGCCCTTCTCGACCGCCTGATACATGCCACCGGCGCCGTCGATCATGTCGATGATGGCGTTGATGCGCTCCTCCATCTGGTCGGTGAGCGACTCGATGTAGTAAGAGCCACCCAACGGGTCGATCACGTCGGTGAGGTGGGCCTCCTCGCGCAGGATGTTCTGCGTGGCCACGGCGATGCGCGCGGCCTCGGTCTTGGGCGTGGACAACACCTCGTCGTAGGCGTCGGTGTGCAGCGACTGAAGGCCACCGAAGATGCCCGCCATGGCCTGCGTGGTGACGCGCGCGATGTTGTTGAGCGGCTGCTGGCGCGTGAGGTCCACGCCCGAGGTCTGGCCGTGGAACTTGAAGCGCCAGGAGCGCGGGTCCTTGGCGCCGAAGCGCTCGCGGCACAGGCGCGCCCAGACGCGGCGGCCGGCGCGGAATTTGGCCACTTCCTCGAAGAAGCTGATCGAGATGTCGAAGAAGAAGGTGAAGCGCGGCAGGAACTGGTCCGGGTCCATGCCGGCGGCGATGCAGTCCTCGGCGTACTGGATGCCCGAGCACAGCGTGAAGGCCATGGCTTCGGCGGGCGTGGCGCCCGCCTGCTGCATGTGCTGGCCGACGATGGACAGCGGGTTCCAGTGGGGCACCTGCGCGTTGCAGAAGCGGATGTGGTCCACGATGACCCGGCGCGCGCCCTGCAGCGCGAGGCGGAAGAACATGTGGTTGGCCACGAAGTGCGAGATGCAGTCGCTCTGGTTGGAGGTGCCGGTGATGCGCGTCCACGGAATGCCGCGGCGTCTCGCCACCGCGAGCTCGAAGGCCAGCAGGGTGAACGGCGAGGGGTCGTTCATCGCGGTGGAGATGCTGTCGATGGGCACACCATCGAGCGCGACCTGCATGTCGTCGGCGTTGTTGACCACGGTGCCACAGGTGCCGAGCAACTCGGCCGGCACCTCGTCGGCGTCGTAGCCGCGAAACACCGAGTTGCAGGGAATCAGCGACAGCGCCGAGGCGCCCAGGCCCAGGATCTCCTTGACGCGGACGTTGTAGTCCTCGGGCACGCCCAGGCCGATGAGCTGGCGCTGCGACCAGCTGCGGCCCCGGTACATGGTGGAATAGATGCCGCGCGTGAATGGGTACTGGCCCGGATAGCCCAGACTCTCCGCGTAGGACTCGGCGCGCCGGTCGCTGGGCGTGTACAGCGGCTTGACCGGGATGCCCGAGCGGTTGTGCACGGTGGCATCGCCCGGCACCGCCTTGGCGAACTCATCGGCCCAGCGCTGTTCGCCTTCGGGCACGGACGCGGCGTGCAGGTGCTTGTCGACGGCGTTCATGCTTGCGCTCCTTGCAGTTCGCGGCGCTTGGTCGTGAGCGCCTTCACGTGCTCGACCACTTCGTCCAGCGAGGTGCCCGGGTGGAACACCCGCGCCACGCCGCTCTCGAGCAACACACCTTCGTCCTTGTGCGGCACGATGCCGCCGACGATCACCTGCACGTCGCCCAGGCCGGCCTCGCGCAGCGCGGCCATGAGCTGGGGCACGATGAGGTGATCGGTGGCCAGCGAGGAGATGCCGATCACGTCGGCGTCCTCTTCCAACGCCAGCTTCACCACGGTGGGAATTTCCTGCCACGGCGGCGTGTAGATCACTTCCATGCCCGCGTCGCGCAGGCAGGCCGCGATCACGCGGCTGCCACGGTCGTGGCCATCAAATCCGATCTTGGTGACGATCACCCTAGGCGGACGCTTCAACATCCTGCTTCTCCTTGACCAGCCCCACGAATTTCCGCGCCAGGGCGCGTGGGGTATCGCGTCCTTGGGGGTCGAACCAGAAAGGCGCCCAGTTCAGGGCGCCCATGAGCATCAGTCGCATCGAGCGGCGGTCGATGCCGGGCGCCAGCGGCAGGCCGGCAATGGCTTCGCGGAAGTAGCGCTCGTGGTTGCCGCGCAGATCGCGCAGGCGATCGGCGATGCGGGGAATGTCGTCGGGCAGCACGCGGATCAGCACCTGCGCGTAGTCGCTGTCGCGCAGCACGGTCTCCAGGTGGGCGCGGCACAGGGCCTCGAGCCGCTGCCAGGGATCGGCCTCGCGCGCCACGGCGGCGGCGGAAGCGGTTTCCAGCGCCTGCACGCCGGCGGCGTACACGGCCAGCAGCAGCTCGTCCTTCGAAGGGAAGTGGTAGTAGACCGAGCCCGCGAGCATCTTGGCCTCCACCGCGATGTCGCGCATGGACGTGCCCGCGTAGCCATGCAGCGCGAACAACCGCGCGGCTGCGTCGAGCAGATCGGGCAGGCGGTTGTCGGAGCGTGGACCCCGGGAGGTCTTGGTGGCGGCCGGCATATAAAAAGCAATCGTTCGTTAGGTTTAAGTGTGATTCCAGATTTGGCCGGTGTCAACCGGCACCCACCCAGGGTTTTCTTGGATCCGCCGTTCATCGGCTTGTGGGCCGCGCCACCGGCCGGGGTGTCGATGCCGCGTGGGCTGGGCCGTCGTGGTGATGCAATGCCCTATTGCGATCACTCAACACACACAGGAGAACCCCATGCGATTCATCGTGATGGTCAAGGCCACGGCCGACAGCGAAGCGGGCGTGATGCCCACCGAACAGGAGCTGGCCGAGATGGGCCGCTTCAACGAAGAACTGGTGAAGGCCGGCGTGATGGTCTCGGGCGAAGGCCTGCACCCGAGTTCGCAGGGCGCGCGCGTGCGCTTCTCGGGCCAGCAGCGCAGCGTGATCGACGGCCCCTTCGCCGAGACCAAGGAGCTCGTCGCCGGCTTCTGGATCTGGCAGTGCGCCTCGCTGCAGGAAGCCATCGACTGGGTCAAGCGCTGCCCCAACCCCATGCGCAGCGACTCGGAGATCGAAATCCGCCGCGTCTTCGAGGCCGAGGACTTCGGCGAGGCCTTCACGCCCGAGCTGCGTGAACAGGAGGAGCGGCTGCGCGAACAGCTGAGCGCGCAGCACAAGCGCTGAGACAGCGGGTTTCCTTATTGAGGGGGCGCCAGCCTTCGGTTCATCGCTTGAATTCTTCAGGCAAGCATCACATGTGATACTGTACATAAATAGGGGGTATCCGCTTAGCTCCAGTACGGATACCATAACTGGATGGATATCCAGCATATCGCATCACCGGCAGCTGGCAAGGACTACCCCAGCAACTGGAACGAGTTTCTGGACTGGTTCGCCAGCGAAGAGGCCTGCTTGTCCTATCTGGAGAAGCTGCGCTGGCCCAACGGGTTCGTTTGCCCGGCTTGCGGTGTGGCCCAGGAGCCGTACCGTTCCAGCCGGATGCGGCTCATGTGTCGCAGCTGCGGGCGCCAAAGCACGGTGACCGCCGGCACCATCTTCGACAAGACGCGCACGCCCCTGCGGGTGTGGCTGGCCGCTGCGTGGTACCTCACCAATCAGAAGCAGGGGGTCAGTGCCTTGGGGCTGCAGCGGGTGCTGGGCCTGGGCAGCTACGAGACCGCCTGGACGATGCTGCACCGTTTGCGGCGGGCCATGGTGCGCCCGGACCGCGAGCGCCTGAAGGGCCTGGTCGAGGTCGACGAAACCTACCTGGCGCTCAGCGACCGCGAAGAGCCCATTTCTCCTGTGGGGCGCAAGAACAAAACGACGAAGGTGCTGGTGGTCATCGCCGTGGAAGTGCACGAGCCCAAGGGTTTCGGTCGGATTCGACTGAGCCGCATCGCCAACGACTCTGACGCGTGCGTGGTGCCGTTCGTGCAAGCAGCGGTAGAGGCCGGGGCTCGGGTTCGCACCGATGGCTCAGCAGCCTACCGCTCGCTCAAGGACCTGGGCTACGACCACCAGCGCAAGGTCATGCTCGGCTCGGACACGCCAGCGCACGTGTCGATGGCCGGCGTGCATCGGGTGGCTTCGCTGGTCAAGCGCTGGATGCTGGGCACCCACCACGGCTCGGTGCAGCCCGAACACCTCGACGCCTATCTGGACGAGTTCGTCTTCCGCTTTAACCGTCGCACGTCGGGCTCGCGTGGCCTGTTGTTCTACCGCTTGCTGCAGCAGGCCGTGGTCACCGACCCCTACACCTATGCCGACGTGGTGCGCAGGGCTGCACGCGTCGCACAAAAGGGGTAGCATAAATACTGGATGGGTATACAGTAAAAAGCACTGACTGGAGCTAAGCGGATACCCCTTACATAAATACAGTATCTGGATGCCATGCCCTCCCCCTCGGCCGAGCCTTCGGCCCTCCCCCCGTCCGCGGCGCCCTGGCCGCGCCGCGTGGCCGACGCCCTCTGGCGCGGCCATGAGATCGGCGCGCCGCTGGCGCGCGTGCACCCCTCGGGCTGGGACGCGCTGGACCGCGAGCTGCCCGGCGGCGGCTGGCCCTGCCGCGCGCTCACCGAGGTCTTGCAGGCCCGCGCCGGCGCCCATGAGTGGCGCCTGCTCGCGCCCTGCCTGCCGCGTCTGGCCAGCGCGGGGCGCCGCCTGGCCCTGGTGGGGCCGCCCTGGGTGCCGCATGGGCCGGGGCTGCAGCAGCTGGGACTGCCGGCGCGCCAGCTGATCTGGGTACAAGCCGACAGCGAGGCCGAGCGCCTGTGGGCGAGCGAGCAACTCATCCGCGCCAACGCCTGCGGTGCGCTGCTGGCCTGGCTGCCGCAGGCCAGCCCCGAGGCCTTGCGCCGTCTGCAAGTGAGCGCGCAAGGCAACGACGGCCTGGTGCTGCTGTTCCGCCCGCGGGCCGCGCGGCACCAGGCCTCGCCCGCGCCGCTGCGCCTGCTGGTGCAGCACAGCCCCGACTGGGCCCTGCGCGTGCGCCTGCTCAAGCGCCGCGGCCCGCCGCACGACAGCGAATTGCGCCTGCCCTCGGTGCCTGGCACGCTGGACGCCGTGATCACGCCGCGCCTGCGCGCGCTGGGCCGATGGCCCCCTGAAAGCGAGGAGGCCGCCGATGTGGTGGGCCGCACTGATCCTTCCCGAAGCGAGCGGCGACAGCGGCAGCGCGCCTGAAGCGCCAGGACGGCGCCTCGCCGAACTGGGCACCTGGGCCTTGCAATTCACGCCGCGGGTGGCACAGGTCGAGGGCGCCACGCTCATGGAGCTGGAGGCCAGCCAACGCCTGTTCGGCGGCCAGGCGGCGCTGCGCGAGCGCGTGCGCGAGGCGGCCGCGGCCGAGTTCGGCATCCACCGCATCGGCTGGGCCCCCACCGGCCTGGCCGCGCTGGCCTTCGCGCGCGCGGGTGTCGAGGGCATCGACCCCGGTGTGCCGCTGGCGCACGCCCTGGATCGCTTGCCGATGGACACGCTCGGTGCCGTGGCCCCGCACCGCGGCACGCTCGCGCGCCTGGGCTGCCGCACGCTGGGCGACCTGCGCCGCCTGCCGCGCGCGGGCCTGGGCCGGCGCTTCGACGCCGCGCTGCTGGAGGCGCTGGACCAGGCCCATGGCCAACGCCCCGAGACACACGGCTGGCTCGCGCCCCCCGAGACCTTTCGCGCGCGGCTGGAACTGATGTCGCGCGTGGAAGACGCGCCTTCGCTCATGTATGGCGCGCACCGTCTGCTGCTGCGTCTGGGTGGCTGGCTGAGCGCGCGGCACCGCGGCGTCACGGCCTTCGCGCTGCGCTGGGCGCACGACGCCCTGCGCGCGCGCGCCGCGGGCGAAGGCGGCGAACTGGTGTTGCGCACGCGCACGCCCACGCGCCGCGTCGAGCACCTGACGCGCCTGCTCGCCGAGCACCTGGCGCGCACCGAACTGCTGGCCCCGGTGGGTGAGCTGGAACTGGAGGCCCTGGACACGCAGCCGCTGGCGCCGCCCAGCGCCTCGCTCCTGCCCGACGACGGCGCGAGCGACGCCGCGCTGGACGACGCCCTGGAGCGCCTCGCGGCGCGGCTGGGCGCGGCGCGCGTGCTGCGGCCCGTGCCGCTGGACGACCACCGGCTCGAGCACATGCAGCGCTGGCAGCCTGTGGGCGAACCCCTGCCGCGTGCCCGTCCCGCGCCCTGCGCCGCCGACCGAACGCCGCAGCCGAGCTGGGTGCTGCCCCAGCCCTTGCGACTGCCGGTGCGCGACCACCGGCCCGTGTACCGCGAGACGCTGCAACTCATCGCCGGGCCGCACCGCGTGGAAGGCGGCTGGTGGGACCGCGCGCCCGGCGGCGTCCAGCACCGCCACGCGCAGCGCGACTACTTCGTCGCGTTCGACGCTCGGGCGGGCGTGCTCTGGGTGTTCCAGGAACGCCTGGCCGACGAAGGCGGCGCCTGGTACCTGCATGGGGTGTTTGCATGAACACGCCCGCCCTGCCCGCCTACGCCGAGCTGCACTGCCTCAGCAACTTCACCTTTCTGCGCGGCGCCAGCCACCCCAAGGAACTGGTGCGGCGCGCGGCGCAACTGGGCTATGCCGCGCTGGCCATCGCCGACGAATGCTCCATGGCCGGCGTGGTGCGCGCGCATGTGGAGGCCAAGGCGCGCGGCCTGCCACTGATCATCGGCGCGCAGTTCCGCGTGGACGACGCGCCCTTCACACTGGTCGCGCTGGCGCAGAACCGCAACGGCTATGGGAACCTGTGCGAGCTGATCTCGCGGCTGCGCCGCGCCAGCCCGACCAAAGGCGAATACCGCCTTCGCCTGGCCGACATCGACCCCACGGCGCTGGCCGATTGCCTGGTGCTCGCCGCGCCCGAGCGCGGCACGCCGCTGCCGCGCCTGATCGAACTCGCGCGCTGGCTGCTCACCGGCTTCAGCGGGCGCTGCTGGTTCGCGGTCACGCTGCTGCGCCAGCTCGACGACGAGGCCTGGCTCGCGCGCCTGCGCGAAACCGGCGAACTCAGCGCCATCCCGCTCGTGGCCACGGGCGACGTGCTGATGCACCGGCGCTCGCGCCAGGCCCTGCAGGACGTGCTCAGCGCCACGCGTCTGGGCCGCCCGCTCACCGACTGCGGCCGGCAGTTGCAGCCCAACGCCGAGCGCCACCTGCGCTCGCGGCTGCGCCTGTCCACCACCTACCCGGCCGATCTGCTGGCCGAGACCTTGCGCGTGGCCGAGCGCTGCGCCTTCTCGCTCGACGAGTTGCGTTACCAGTACCCGGCCGAGGTGGTGCCCCGAGGGCGAACGCCCGCGTCCTACCTGCGCGAACTCACGGAACGGGGCGCGGCGCGGCGCTGGCCCGCGGGCACACCCGACAAGGTGCGCGCGCAGATCGAACACGAACTCGCGCTCATCGCCGAGCTGCGCTACGAGCATTACTTCCTCACCGTGGCCGACATCGTGCGCTTCGCGCGCGGGGAAAAGATCCTGTGCCAGGGCCGCGGCAGCGCGGCCAACTCGGTGGTCTGCTACTGCCTGGGCGTGACTGAGGTCGATCCGCAGCGCCAGACCGTGCTGTTCGAACGCTTCCTCAGCAAGGAGCGCAACGAGCCGCCCGACATCGACATCGACTTCGAGCACGAACGGCGCGAGGAGGTGATCCAGTACCTCTACCGAAAGTACGGCCGCGAGCGCGCCGCGCTCACCGCCACCGTCATCACCTACCACCGGCGCAGCGCCATCCGCGACGTGGGCAAGGCCCTGGGTTTCGACGCCGAGGTCATCGACCGCCTGGCCAAGGAGCAGCAGTGGTTCGACGGCCGAACGCCGTCAGCCGAACGCCTGCTGGCCGTGGGACTGCGGCCCGACGACCTGGCCGTGCGCCAGCTCATCGACCTGGTCGGCGTGCTCACGGGCGAGGCCATCGGCCAACAGGAGGACAAGGCCAGCGACGTGTTCACGGGCTTTCCGCGCCACCTCTCGCAGCACGTGGGCGGCTTCGTGCTCACGCAGGACCCGCTCACGCGCCTGGTGCCGGTGGAGAACGCGGCCATGGAAGGCCGCACCGTGATCGAGTGGGACAAGGACGACCTCGACGCCCTGGGTCTGCTCAAGGTGGACGTGCTCGCGCTGGGCATGCTCACTGCGCTGCGCAAGGCCCTGGTCTCCATCGGCCAGCAACGCGGCCGCCCCTTCGAGCTGCAGGACATCCCCGACGGCGACGATCCCACCTACGACATGATCTGCGAGGCCGACACCATCGGCGTGTTCCAGATCGAATCGCGCGCGCAGCAGAGCATGCTGCCGCGCCTGCGGCCCCGCACCTTCTACGACCTGGTGATCGAGGTCGCGATCGTGCGGCCCGGCCCCATCCAGGGCGGCATGGTGCACCCCTACCTGAACCGGCGGCAGGGGAAAGAGCCGGTGCACTTCGAGAAAGACGAACTCAAACCCGCGCTCGAGCGCACCCTGGGCGTGCCCGTGTTCCAGGAGCAGGTCATGCAGCTGGCCATCATCGCCGCCGGCTTCACACCCGGCGAAGCCGACGAGCTGCGCCGCGCCATGGCCGCGTGGAAGCGCAAGGGTGGCCTGCACAAGTACCACGAGAAGATCGTCAAGGGCATGACCGGCAACGGCTACTCGGCCGAATTCGCCGAGCGCATCTACCAGCAGATCCACGGCTTCTCGGACTACGGCTTTCCCGAGAGCCACGCCGCGAGCTTCGCGCTGCTGGTCTACGCCTCCTGCTGGATCAAATGCCACCACCCGGCCGCCTTCCTGGTCGCGATGCTCAACAGCCAACCGCTGGGCTTCTACACGCCCAGCCAGCTGGTGCAGGACGCGCAGCGCCATGGCGTGGTGGTGCGCCCGGTGGACGTGTGCCACAGCGACCGGGACTGCACGCTGGAAGACCTGCCGCGCGAACCCGCGGTGCGCCTGGGCCTGAACCGCGTGGGCGGCCTGTCGCGCGCGGCGGCGGACCGCATCGCCGCCGCGCGCCGCGACGCGCCTTTCCAGGACGCCGAAGACCTCGCGCGGCGCGCGGGCCTGGACCAGCGCGAGCTGCAGGCCCTGGCCGCGGCCGACGCGCTGATCGGCCTGTCCGGCCACCGGCGCCTGCAGATGTGGGACGCGGCGGCCCTGCGCGCGCCGCCCGCGCTGCTGCGCCAGGCCCCCGTGCACGAGGCGCCCATCGAACTGCCGCCCGCGCCCGAGGGCGAGGCCATCGTCTGGGACTACGCGGCCACGCGCCTGACGCTGCGCCGCCACCCGTTGGCCTTGCTGCGGCCGCAGCTGAGCGCGCGGCGCCTGATGACGGCCGAGGAACTCAAGACCTTGCCCGACAAACGCTTCGCGCGCGCCTGCGGCATCGTCACCGTGCGCCAGCAGCCGCAGACGGCCAACGGCACCATCTTCGTTTCCCTGGAGGACGAGACCGGCGCGGTGCAGGTGATCGTCTGGCGCCATGTGCGCGAGCGCCAGCGCGCCGAGCTGCTGCACGCGCGGCTGCTCGCGGTGCACGGCGTGTGGCAGCGCGAGGGCCCGCTGTGCAACCTGATCGCGGGACGGTTGGAAGACCTCACCCCGTTGCTCGGTCGGCTGGCGACCGAAAGCCGGGATTTCCACTGATTCGCTTTCGGGACCTCGTGTTTGTTGACGCCGTCCCCCTTCTTCTCATGAACGCCCCGTCCACCCAAGGCCCTGGCGGCGCGTATGCCCTCGGCGACACGCCGCACGATTGCTTGTTCCCGCGCCCCGCCTGAGCGCCGCGCCTCAGCCCGGCGCCGCCACCGCCGAGCGCCGCATCAGCAGCAGCGCCGTCGTCAGGCAAGCCAAGGCGATCACCGCCGCGCCGGCCAGCGTGACCAGGTGCAGCGACTCCACGAAGGCGCCGCGCGCCAGCGCGGCGAACAGCGGACCGTCCGATCCGCCCAGCGCCTTGGCCGCGTGCAGCGCGCCCGCCAGCGTGTCGCGCGCCGCGTCGGCGGCCGGGGCGGGCAAGGCCGCCGGCATCGCCGCGCCCACGCGCGCCTGGTACCAGGCCACGCCCAGGCTGCCCAGCAAGGCCACGCCCAGCGCGCCACTCAGCTCGGATGCGGTCTCCGACAGCGCCGAGGCCGCGCCCGCGCGCTCGGGCGGGGCCGAGGTGATGATGATCTCGTTGCCCAGCGTGAACACCGGCGCCATGCCCAGGCTCATGATCACCGTGCCCGCCACCAGCCAGGGCAGGCCCGTGCCGGTGTCCACCATCAGCAGCATCAGGAAGCCGATCACCGCCGCCACCTGGCCGCCGACGAGGATGCGCACCGGTGCGAACCAACCCGCCAGGCGCGGCGCGCCCAGCGAACCGACCACGAAGGCCAGCGCCCAGGGCAAGGTCACCAGGCCCGCGCTCAGCGGGTCGAGCGCGCGCACCACCTGCAGGTACTGCGTGATGAAGATGTAGATGCCAAACATGGCCAGGCAGGACAGCGCGTAGGCCGACAGCGCGGCGGCGAAGCGCGGCTGGCGGAACAGCGCGATGTCGAGCAGCGGGTGCGCCAGTCGCGACTGGCGGCGCACGAACACCCAGCCCAGGGCCACGCCCGCCAGCAGTGGCAGCAGCCCGGCCGCCACCAGGCCGTCGGTGGCGATGGTCTTGATGCCGTAGACCGCCGCCAGCACCGCGGCCAAGGACAGCAAGGCGCTCGCCAGATCGAGCGGGCCGGCCTCGGGGTCGCGGAACTCGGGCAGCAGCAGCGGACCCAGCACCAGCAGCAGCACCATCACCGGCACCGCCACCAGAAAGACCGAGCCCCAGTGGAACCACTGCAGCAGCGCGCCGCCCACCAGCGGGCCGATGGCCGCGCCCATGGAGAAGCTCGCGATCCACACCCCGATGGCGAAACGGCGCTGCGCCTCGTCGTGGAACATGTTCCGGATCAGCGACATGGTGGACGGCGCGAGCGTGGCGCCGGCCACGCCCAGCAGGGCGCGCATGGCGATCAGCATCTCGGCGCTGGTCGAATAGGCGGCGATCAGCGAGGCCAGGCCAAAGGCGGCGGCACCGATCAGCAGCAGCTTGCGCCGACCGATGCGGTCGCCCAGGTTGCCCATGGTGATGAGGAAGCCCGCCACCAGGAAACTGTAGATGTCGACCATCCACAGCAGTTGCGCGGCGCTGGGCCGCAGTTCGGCGCTGAGCACGGGCAGCGCGAGATTGAGCACGGTCATGTCCATGGCATAGACCATGCAGGGCAGCGCGATCACCGCCAACCCCAGCCATTCGCGGCTGGTGGCCTCGGCCGGCGCGGATGAAGTGTGTTCAGACATCGAGAATCACCTTGAAGCCCCCATAGATCAAACCCCAGGTCTCGACGACGCGCGTGGCGCCGTACTCCTTGCAGACCGCCGCGGCGTCTTTGCAGTGTTTCAGGTAGGCCTCGCGGTTGGCGGTGGGAACAGGGGCCATGAATCCATCGACGTAGCTCATTTCACTGTCTCCTGGGTGGGTCTGGGAAGGAATTGCAGTTCGAGGTGGCGGCGCAGCACGCGCAGGCACTCAACCGCGGGCTCGATCGACTGCCGGGACTTGACCAGCAGCAGCGAGCCCTGGACCACGGCCTGGATGTACAGCCCCAGGGCCTCGGCGCTCCAGCGCGCGCGCGGCACGTGCTGGCGCTTGGCGGCCGCGATCAGCTCGGTGAGCATGTCCACGTGCACCCCGATGTGGCGGTCGCAGACCTCGCGCAGGACGGGGTGCGTGATGTGCACCTCCTGCACCAGGGTGCCGAGCACGCAGGTGATCTCGGCGATCTCGCCCTGCAGCAGCTCGATACGGAAATCGACGTAGCCCAGCAGGCGCTGCAGGGGGTCGGCCCTGTCCATGTAGCCGGCGTGGCGAAACAGCTCGTCGGCCTCTTCGCCGAAGCGCTGCGCGGCGGCGGCGAACACGTCTTCCTTGGTCTTGAAGTGGTGGAAGAACGCGCCCTTGGTGAGGGCCGTGGCAGCGCACAGCTCGTCCACCGTGGTGGCGGCGTAGCCCTTGGTGCGAACCAGGGTCATGGCCGCTTCGAGCAGTCGGTCGCGGGAGCTGGGCGCGGGAGTGGCCATGGCAATTTCCGGGAGGCTGACGGGAAGGGATCGCAGACTACCGACCAGTTGGTATGTTCGTCAAGCGGCGGGCCGGGGCATCCGGCAAACGGCGAACCTGCCGCGCACAGCGCGCATGGCGGTCCGTCACACCGCGTGCGCGGCCCACAGGGCGCGCACCGCTCGCCGCCATTCGCGCGGCGGCACCGGCGCCTGCGGCGCGTTCACGCGCAGCGCCAGCGCATTGAGCGCGCCATTCATCATGGCCACCGCGAGCTCCAGGCGGCAGTCGAGGCGGATCGCCCCAGCCGCGATCGCGGCCTGCATGCCCTCGGCGAGCGAGGCCTGGCTCAGGCGGTCGTCCAGCGCCTGCCAGCGGGCCCAGCCCAGCACCGTGGGCGCGTCGATCATGAGGATGCGGCGCGCCTCGGGCTCCGAGGTCTTCTCGATCCAGCGGATGGAGCCCTGCACCAGGGCGTCCAGCGGGTCGCGCCGCGCGTCGGCCGCCCGCTCCACGGCAGGCACGATGTCCTCGCACACCGCCAGGCACACCGCCTCGAACAGCGCGGCCTTGTCGGCGAAGTGGTGGTACATCGCGCCGCGCGCCACGCCGGCCTCCTGCAGCACCGCTTCGGTGGCGGTGCCGGCATACCCCTGTTCGCCAAACATGCGGCGCGCCACGGCGATGAGGCGCGCGCGGGTGGCGCTGGCGCGTTCGGCGTTCTTCATGCGTGCTCCTTTTTGATCTTCCCGATCATTGACAGACAGTCTGTCGGTATTTTACATTGAACAAACCGACTGACTGTCTATTTTTAGGAGATTGCCGTGACCCAAACTTCCCGCTACCAGGATCGCTACCCCATCGTCGTGACGCCGGACATTCGCGCCTGCCAAGCCTTCTGGGAGCAGCGCCTGGGCTGGCAATGCGGCTTCGCCAGCAGCTGGTTCGTGTGGCTGTGCGCCGACGACGGCAGCGCCTCGCTGGCCTTCATGGCGCCCGACCACCCCTCGGCCCCGCCCGGGCCCGAACCCTTCGGCGGCCAGGGGCTGTGCTTCGAATTGCAGGTGGCCGACGCGGCCGCCGCGCACGCGGATTTCCTGGCGCGCGGCGGTGTGGCAGGCCTGTCCTTGCGCGACGAGGCCTTCGGCCAGCGCCGCTTCGGCTTTCGCGACCCCTCGGGCCTGTGGGTGGACGTGGTCGAGCAGATCGAGCCGCAGACCGGCTTCTGGGACCGCTACAGGGTCTGAGGCTCAGTCGCCGGTGGGCGAAAGGCGGAACTGCTCCACCACCTTCTGCGTGCCCAGGGTGCGCGCCAGCGCCCCCAGGTTCTTCGCCCGCCTGGTGCGCAGCATCATGCGGTACTCGAAGGCATCGCCCTCTTCCAGCCGATAACTCAGGTTGGCGATGGTGAAGCCGTGCGCCTTGAGCAGCTGGCGCAGGTCGGCTTCGGGCATGGCCTTGAGGCGGTCAAAGCGCACCATGAGCTGGGCGTAGATATGCGTCGGCACCACGCGTTCGACGCGGTGCAGCAGCACCAATGTCGCCAGCGTCAACACCGTGGCGAGCACCGCCGGGAAGTAAAAGCCGATGCCCATGAGCACGCCGATGGAGGCGGTGATCCAGATGGACGCCGCGGTGGTGAGGCCGCGCACCGTGAGGCCCTCCTTGAAGATCACGCCCGCGCCCAGGAAACCGATGCCGGTCATGATGCCCTGCGCCATGCGCGTGGGGTCCATGGTCACGTTGCCCTTGCTGTTCTGCTCGAACCAGACTCCCTGGTACAGCGTCACCAGCATCAGCAGGCTGGAGGCCAGGCACACCAGGGTGTGGGTGCGAAAGCCCGCGGGCCGGCCATGGAAACTGCGCTCCAGGCCGATCAGGCCGCCGGCCACCATGGCAAAGAGCAGGTGCCGCGCGATTTCCTTGTAGAGCGCCAGGGTCTCGGGATCGGGCAGGTTCAACGGGTCCATCGCGGTTCCTCCTGCCCCATGCTACGCCGAGGCCCGCCTTGCTCCGCGGCGTGAAATCCCTTAGCGCAGCGGGCTCACCCTTTGCCCAGGGGGGGTCGCCCGAAGAGGCTGGACGCGTTGCTGATCGGCCCCAACTCGGCGGCCGCGGCCAGCAGCGAGGGCGCCAGTTCCTGCATGCGCGCCACGCCCAGGCGCGTGCGCGGCCCCGCGATGCTGATGACGCCAATGGCCTCGTGGCGACGCATCACTGGCGCTGCCATCGCGCTCATGCCAGGCGCGAACACCTCGTCGATCATGGCGTAGCCCCGCACGCGGGCCGCGTGCAGGAAGCCCAGCATCGCCTTGACCGTGGTCGGCGCCTTGGGGCCGTAGTCCTTGGGTTGCCCGAAGCCCTGTCGCGTCACCAGCTCCAGCGCTCGCTCGTCGCTGAGCGTGTGCAGCCAGGCATGGCCCGAGGCCGAGCAAGACAGCCACACGTCCGCGCCCATGTCGGGGTCGTACCGCACGCCTTGCTGGCGCACGCCCTGGGCCTTGGCCACGAAGGTCAGGCGGTCGTCGTCCACCAGGGACAGGCGCACCAGCTCGCCCGACTGCTGCGCCAGCCGCTCCAGCAAGGGCCCGGCGATATCGACGATGCCGCCGTGGCTGAGGTAGCCCAGGCCAATGGAGACCACCTTGGTGGTGAGCTGGTAGTCGCCCTGCTTGCGCTTCTGGCGCACATAGCCGCGCTGCTGCAGATCGGCCAGCAGGCGGTGGCAGGCGCTCAGCGGAATGTCCAGCTCCTCGGCCATGAGGGCCAGGGGCAGGCCGTCGGGGTGGCGCGACAGGTGCTCGAGCAGCGAGAGGCCGCGGTCCAGGGCAAGGTTCATGTCTCGAGAGTTTTGTGATGCGGAAGCTGTTTCCAGCCTGGAAAGTGTTTCCTGTGGCGGCACAAAAATCGCCTCACCGCCAAGCGACAACAGGAGACGACTGTAGGCCAGGCGCCCTTTCCGGCCAAGCCCGCCGCCGCATTCCCGCCCCACCATGACCGCCACCGTCCACATCCTCAACGGCCCCAACCTGAACCTGCTGGGCGTGCGCGAGCCGCACCTCTACGGCCACACCACCCTGGCCCAGGTGCAGGACCGATGCCTGGCCTTGTCCGCCGAACTCGGCCTGCGCTGCGCGTTCCGCCAGTCCAACCACGAGGGCGTGCTCGTGGACTGGGTTCAGGAAGCGCGCGCCGAGGGGGCGGCCGTGATCATCAACCCGGCCGGCTTGTCCTTCCGCTCCATTCCGCTGCTGGACGCGCTCAAGATGCTCGAGCAGCCCGTGATCGAGGTCCACCTCACCAACATCCACCGCCGCGAGGCGCCGTACAGAGACTCGCTCACCTCGCTGGCCAGCACCGGCGTGATCTGCGGGCTGGGGCCCATGGGCTACGAGCTCGCGCTGCACGCGGTCGCGCAGCGGCTGCGCGAGACCACCACCTGACGCGCTTTCCTTCACAACAACCGCCATTCCCTGGAGACAAGCACCATGAACCGCACCATCGATCGTCGCTCCCTCCTCTGCGCCGGCGCCGGCCTGGCCGCCGGGGCGCTGCTGCCCGGGCGGGCCCGCGCCCAGACCAAGCTGCGTTTCGCCGCGGTGTTCTCGGACACCGACATCCGCGCCGAGATGATCAAGCGCCTGGGCGCCGACATCGCGCCCGATCACAGCATCGAAGCCCACCTCAACTCCACGCTGTTTCGCCAGGGCACCGAGCTGGTGGCCCTGCAGCGCGACAACCTGGAGATGGGCAACATCGCGCCGCAGGACATCTCCAAGCAGGTGCCGGCCTGGTCGGTTCTGACCTCGGCCTACCTGTTCCGCGACGCCAACCACCTCAACGCCTTCTTCGCCAGTGAACTGGGCGCGCAGATGAAGAAGCAGGTGGAGGACCAGCTCAAGGTGAAGATCCTGGGCCCCACCTTCTTCGGCACGCGCCACGTGGGCCTGCGCGGCAAGAAGAAGGTCAACGTGCCGGCCGACCTGGCCGGCGTGAAGCTGCGCATGCCCGCGGGCGACGCGTGGCAGCTGCTGGGCCGATCGCTCGGCGCCAACCCCACGCCGCTGGCCTACGCCGAGACCTACACCGGCCTGCAGACCGGCACCGTGGACGGCCAGGACAACCCGCTGCCCAATGTGCAGAACATGAAGTTCTACGAGGTCATGGGCCAGATCGTGCTGACCTCGCACCTGGTGGCCTTCGACCTGCTCACCATGAATCTCAAGGCCTGGCAGGCCATGGCGGCGGACAAGCAGAAAGCCTTCCAGGCGGCGGTCGACAAGGCCATCACCTGGAGCGCCAACGAGCACGTCAAGCGCGAGGCGGAGCTGGCCGAGGGCTTCAAGCGCCAGGGGCTGGACGTGTACGTGCCCAACATCAACGCGTTCCGCGAGCACGCGCAGAAGATCTACCTGGCCTCCGACGAAGCGAAGGCCTGGGCCCCGGGGATCATCGACAAGATCGCCGCGATCAAGTGATGCGCCTGCTCGCGCGGGCGGCCGAGGCCGTGGCCGCCCTCCTTCTCGGCGTGATCTTCCTCGCCTTCATCCTGCAGATCGCGCTGCGCTACCTGTTCGATCTGCCGGTGGGCTGGACGGCCGAGATTTCGCTCGTCGCCTGGCTCTGGCTGATCCTGTGGGGCGCCGCCTTCGTGCTGCGCGACGAGGAGGAGATTCGCATCGACCTCCTCAAGGCGCTGTTCGGCCCGCGCGGGCAACGCGTGCTGGCCTCCATCGGCTCCATCGCCACCGTCGCGCTGTTCGCACTGGCCATGCCCGCCACCTGGGACTACGTGAGCTTCATGAAGGTGGAGAGCAGCTCGTACCTGAAGATCCGCTTCGACTGGCTGTACTCGATCTACCTCGTGTTCGCCGCCGCCGTCATCGCGCGCCACCTGTGGCTGATCGTGAACGCCCTGCGCGGACGCTCGTCGGCCGACTCCACGCACATAGGTTCCCTGTGAATCCGACGAGTCCGTTCTCATTGGCCGTGGCGGCCATCGTCCTGCTGAGCCTGCTGGGCGTGCCGATCGGCCAGGCCATGATCGGCGCGTCCATCCTGTACCTATGGCTCAAGGGCATGGACATGGGCAGCGCGGCCGAGCAGCTGCTCAACAGCACCTACTCCAGCTACCTGCTGCTGGCCATTCCGCTGTTCATCCTGGCCGCCAGCTTCATGAGCTCGGGCAGCGTGCTCGATCGGCTGCTGCGCTGGTGCAACGCGCTGGTGGGCCGCTTTCCCGGCGGCCTGGCCCAGGTCAACGTGCTGCAGAGCGTGGTGTTCGCCAGCATGTCGGGCTCGGCCCTGGCCGACGCCGCCGGCTCGGGCAAGCTGATGCAGGCCATGATGACGCGCGATGGCCGCTACCCGCCCGCCTTCGCGGCCGCGCTCACCGCCGTCTCGGCAGTCATCGGGCCCATCCTGCCGCCGTCGATTCCGCTGGTGTTGTACGCACTGGTCTCGGGCACCTCCATCGGCTACCTCTTCCTGGCCGGCGTGCTGCCCGGGCTCTTGTTGGGTGCGGTGCAGATGGCGCTGATCCACTACCTGGCCAAGCGCCACCGCTTCCCGGTGGAGGACCCGGTGCCGATGCGCGAGCTGCCGGGCATCACACGCGAAGCCCTGCCCGCGCTGATGATGCCCGTGCTGCTGCTGGGTTGCCTCTACAGCGGCATCACCACGCCCACCGAAGCCGCCGGCGTGGCCGCCGCCTACGCCCTGCTCATCTCGGCCTTCTACTACCGCAGCCTGGGCCTGCGCGACGTCTACCAGTCGCTGCAGCAGAGCGCGCGCACCAGCGTCTCCATCGGCATCCTCATCGCGGGCGCCACGGTGTTCAACTTCGTCATCACCTCGGAGAACATCCCCGCCTCGCTGAGCGCGATGATGCGCGGTCTGGAGCTTTCGCCCTTCACCTTCCTGCTGCTCGCCAACCTGTTGCTGCTGGTGCTGGGCGCCTTCCTCGAAGGCTCGACCATCATCCTGGTGATCCTGCCGGTGTTGCTGCCCACGGCGGTGGCGCTGGGCGTGGACCCGGTGCACTTCGGCGTGGTGGCCGTGCTCAACATCATGATCGGCCTGGTCACGCCGCCGTATGGCCTGCTGTTGTTCATGATGACGAAAATCGCCGACGTTTCGCTGGGGGCGCTGGTGCGCGCCACCCTGCCCTTCCTGGGCGTGATGATGATCGCGCTGGCCATCACCACCTTCTGGCCCGACTTCGTGCTCTTCCTGCCGCGCCTGGCGGGCTACACGGGTTGATGTCCGGGGACGCCGCGGCATGGACACGCCCCGCATCGACGGCCACACCCGGGTGATCGCCCACCTGGGCCATCCCACGCACAGCTTCAAGGCGCCGCTGATCTACAACCCCTGGTTCGCGGCCAGCGGCACCAACGCCGTGGTCGTGCCCCTCGATTGCCCCGCCGGTGCGCTGGAGACCTTGCTGCCGCCGCTGATGGCGGCACCCAATGTGCTGGGTGCGCTGATCACCATGCCGCACAAGCGGGGCGTGGTGGCGCTGCTCGACGAGGTGTCGCGCACCGCGCGGGTGGCCGGCGCCTGCAACGCCGTCAAGCGAACGGCCGACGGCCGCCTGATCGGCGACATGTTCGACGGGGAGGGCTTCGTGCGCGGCGTGCAGGGCAAGGGCCTGGTGCTGAGCGGCGCGAGCGCGCTGGTGGTGGGCAGTGGAGGTGTGGGCTCGGCCATTGCCGCGTCACTCGCGGCGGCGGGCGCAGCCCGCCTGGCGCTGTTCGACACCAACGGCGCGGCCAGCGCGGCCCTGCGCGAACGCCTGTTGGCGGCCTACCCCGCGCTGGAGGTGCGCACCGGCGCACGCGATCCGGCGGGGTTCGACCTCGTGGTCAACGCCACGCCGCTGGGCATGGAGCCGGGCGACCCGCTGCCCCTGGACGTGGACCGCCTGGAGCCGCGCAGTCTGGTCGGTGAGGTGGTGATGCGCGAACGCGTCACGGCCTTCCTGTCGGCCGCCCAGGCGCGCGGCTGCCGCGTGCAGGTGGGCACCGACATGCTGTTCGAGCAAATCCCCGCCTACCTCGAATTCTTCGGTCTTCCCGTGGCCACGCCCGGGCGCCTGCGTGAGCTTGCGGCGCTCGACAGGCCACCCGCCGCCCCCTGAGCGACGCCGCCACCGCGCGCGAGCGGAACGCGCTGAGGCACCGCCAGCGGCCCCACCACTCCGGCGATCCACTGCATGAACACCTGAACGCGCCGCGGCAGGTGCCGCCGGTGCGCGTACAGCAGGTTCACCGGCAGTGGCGCGGGCCGGTGGCGCGGCAGCAGTTCCACCAGCTCGCCGGCGCGCAGGCGCTCGGCCACGCCCCAGCGCGGCACCTGCACGATGCCCAGGCCCGCGAGGCAGGCACCCATGTAGGCCTCGGAGTTGTCCACGGTGAGCGCGCCCGCCATGGCGACGCGGCGCGCCTGACCGCCGGCGTCGAGGTACTCGAAACCCGGCGAGCGCGCGCCCAGCGAGCCCACGTAGTGCACCAGCCGGTGCGCCGCGAGTTGTTCCAGCCGCGTGGGCTTGCCGTGCGCGCGCACATAGGCCGCGCTCGCCACATTGACCAGCTCGCAGCCGCCGAGGGGGCGCGCCACCAGACTGGAATCCCCGGGCGGCCCGACGCGCAGCACGCAGTCGAAGCCTTCGCGCACCAAGTCCACGCGGCGATCGGTGCTGCTCAGCTCCAGCTCGAGCCCCGGGTGCGCGGCCAGGAACTCGGGCAAGCGCGGCAACACCATCTGGCGCGCCACGCCCAGCGGCATGTCCACGCGCAGGCGGCCCCGCAGCACGGCGCTTTCGGGCTGGAACAGGGTGCGCAGGTCCTCCACGTCGTCCAGCAGGTCGCGGCAACGCTCGAGAAACAGCTGGCCGTCCTGCGTGACCGTCACGCGCCGCGTGGTCCGTTGCAGCAACCGCGTGCCCAGCATCGCCTCGAGCCGCTGTACAGCGGAGGACACGCTGGCCTTGGGCAAGCCCAGGCCTGCGGCCGCCTGAGTGAAGCTGCCCAGCTCGGCCACGCGGGCGTAGATCTTCATGGCGTCCAGGGTGTTCACGGGCTTATTTGTTCTGGAATTCCGAACAGATTGAACGGATTCACTCAGTTTATCCAAATCAATCTGATCAATAGACTGGCCGCGTCCCCCTTGTCCTCAGGAGCCCACCATGAACACACCGATCCCGAACCCCATTGCCGTGATCACCGGCGGCAGCCGCGGCCTGGGCCGCAACACCGCGCTCAAGCTCGCCGCGCGCGGGGTTGACGTGGTCCTAACCTACCGCAGCCGCGCCGATGAGGCGAAGGCCGTTCTCGCCGAGATCAAGCGCCTGGGCGCGCGCGCTGTGGCGCTGCCGCTGGACGTGGGCGACAGCCGCGGCTTTCCCGCCTTCGCGCGGGCGGTGCGCGAGCAGCTGACCAGCGTCTGGGGGCGCGAGCGCTTCGACTACCTGGTGAACAACGCCGGCATCGGCATCCACGCGCCCTTCGCCGAGACCACCGAGGCGCAGTTCGACGAGCTGATGAACATCCACCTCAAGGGCAGCTTCTTCCTGACGCAGGCGCTGCTGCCCCTGATCGCCGACGGCGGGCGCATCGTCAACCTCTCCAGCGGGCTGGCGCGCTTTGCGTTGCCGGGCCACGCGGCCTACGCCGCCATGAAGGGCGGCGTCGAGGTGCTGACGCGCTACCTGGCGAAAGAACTCGGGCCACGCGGCATCGCGGTGAACGTGGTGGCGCCGGGCGCCATCGAGACCGACTTCGGCGGCGGCGCGGTGCGCGACAACGCGGACCTCAACCAGTTCATCGCCGCGCAGACCGCGCTGGGCCGCGTGGGCCAGGCCGACGACATCGGCGACGCGATTTCCACGCTGCTGCTGCCGCAGAACCGGTGGATCAACGCCCAGCGCATCGAAGTCTCGGGCGGCATGCTTCTTTGAACCGGCACCCGGGCGCGGGGCCTCACTCACTGGGGATCTCGGGCTCCACCAGTTTGGCCAGCTGTTCCAGCGACTCCTGCCAGCCCAGGTAGCACATCTCGGCGGGAATCGCCTCGGGAATGCCCTCCTGCACCACCTGGAGCTCGGTGCCGCAGACCACGGCCTTGAGGGTGACGCTCACCGTCATGGTGCCGGGCAGGTTCGGGTCGTCGAAGCTGTCGGTGTAGCGCAGGCGCTCGCCCGGCACGAACTCCAGGTACTCGCCACCGAAGCTGTGCGATTGGCCGGTGCCGAAATTGGTGAAGGACATGCGGTGCTTGCCGCCCAGTCGAGCGTCCATTTGCTGCACCGCAGCGGTGAAACCGTAGGGCGGCAGCCAGCGGCACATGGCGGCGGGTTCGGTGAAGGCACGGAAGACCCGTTGCGGCGGGGCCTTGAGGACGCGGTGGAGGCGGACGGTTCCGGTGGGCATGTAAGACTCCTTTAAGACAAGCAACCAAATCATGACGGCCACTCGGCCGACACACCACCCAAGACCCATGGTCCTGGCATTGTCTCGACGGAGGAGAGGCCCGGACATCGACAACCGCTGATCGGATCAACAGCGATCAGCACCGCGATCCCAGGCCCGACAAGACAGGGAGCGCCCCCCGGCACCCACCCATGGGTGGCGGATGCCGTCAACGTCTGCAGGAGCCATCGCATGCCACTCTCAAGACGCCCCCTGCTGCTGGCCGCTGCGGCCAGCCTGGGCCTTCCCCGTCTGGCCCAGGCGGCCTCGCCCATTCAGTTCGGCTACAGCGCCGTCACGGATTTCGCCTCGGTCTTCGTCGCCGCCACCGAGGGCTTCTTCCGCCAGCGCAAGCTCGACATCGAGCTCCGCTTCATTCCCGTCAACTCCACGATTCCGGCGGCGCTGCAGGCGGACGCGCTGCAGATCGGCGGCCCCACCCCCTCCGGCTTCCTGCAGGCCGTGGAAGGCGGCCTGGACCTGGTGGCGGTCGCGGGCGGCGGCGTCACCGCCAAGGACATCGTCAACACCGGCCTGGTCGCCCGCCCGGGCGCGGGCATCGTCACCGCCGCGGACTGCGTGGGCCGCAGGATCGGCGTCCCGGGCCTCAACGCCTTCCTGCACATCACCTTTCGCGCCTGGCTCAAGCAGCAGGGGGTGGACCACCGGCGGGTTCAGTTCATCGAGGTGCCCTTCATCCTGCAGGCCGATCTGCTGCGCGGCGGCTCCCTCGACGCGACGGTGACGGCCGAACCCTTCCTGACCCGCCTCGTCGACAGCGGGCTCGCCAAGGTCGTCTCCTACTACACCACCTTCCTGCCCGAGAACCGGCCCACCGTGCTGCACGTGGCGCGGCGCGACTGGGTGCAAGGCCACCCCGAGGCCGTGCGCGCTTTCCGCGAAGCGGTGCAGGAGGGCGCCCGGTTCGTGCGGCAGCCGGCCAACGAACCGCGCGTGCGGGCGGCCCTGAAGCAGTTTCTCAAGCTGCCCGCCGAGGTGCTGGCCAAGGTGCCGATCACCCGGCCCAAGGCCACGCTGACCCCGGACCAACTCGCCTACTGGGTCGAGCTGATGAAGGACCAGGACATGCTGAAGACCAACCCGGACGTTCAGCGCCTGATCGCCAAGTGAACCCCGCTGCCCCGTCCGACACTTTTCTGCGCTTCGACCGGGTGGCCATCCGCCTTGGCGGACAGGACATCGTCTCCATTCAACGGCTGGACATCGCGCGCGGCGAGTTCGTCTGCATCGTGGGCCCCAGTGGCTGCGGCAAGACCACGCTGCTGCGCGCGGCCAGCGGCCTGCTGCGCCCGGCCGAAGGCGAGGTGCGCTGCGAGGGCCGTCCGATCACCGCCCCCTGGCGCGAAATGGCCCTGGTGTTCCAGGACTACGGCCGCGCCCTGCTGCCCTGGCGCACGGTGGAAGGCAATGTGGGCCTGGCGCTGGAGGCCGCCGGCGTGCCGCGCGGCGAATGGCCCGCCCGCATCGCCGACGCCCTGCGCAAGGTGGGCCTGCAAGACCACGGCCAGCGCTTCCCGGTGCAGCTGTCGGGCGGCATGCAGCAGCGCGCGCAGATCGCGCGCTGCCTGGCGCAGCGGCCCCGGCTCATGCTGCTGGACGAGCCCTTCGGCGCACTGGATGCGCTCACGCGCCAGGGCCTGCAGGACGAACTGGCCCGCCTGGCGCGCGAGCACGGCCTCACCGTCCTGTTCGTCACGCACGACCTCGAAGAGGCCATCTACCTCGGCGACCGCGTGATCGCCATGCGCGCCCACCCCGGGCCCGGGCGGCCCAGCCTGGCGCACGCGATCGAGGTGCCCATCGCGCGCCCGCGCCACCAGCTCAGCACCCGCGAAGGCCCCGACTTTCTGCGCCTGCGCCGCGAGTTGTTCGACCACGTCGAACGGGGCCATGACTGAAGCGCGTGGCCGCGCACCCGGGCCATGGCGCGCTGTGCGCGCCATGGCCCTTCCCCTGCTGCTGCTGGGCCTGTTCGAAGCACTCGCCCGGCGCGCGGCCGCCCTGGGCAGCGAACAGCTGGCGCCGCCCAGCGCCGCGCTGCGCGCGCTGCTGCGCGCGGCCCTGGACGGCTCGCTGTGGCCCGCCACCGGTTTCACGCTCGGCGCCGCCGCGCTGGGCCTGCTGATCGGCGCCGGCCTGGGCACGCTGGTCGGCATCGGGCTGGGCCTGTCGCCGCGCGCCTCGCGCGCCGGCTTTCTGAGCATCGAACTGCTGCGGCCGCTGCCGTCGGTGGCGCTGCTGCCACTGATGCTGCTGCTGTTCGGCTTCGGCACCAACCTGGAAGTGAGCCTGGTGGCCTTCAGCACGTTCTGGCCCCAGGTCTTGCTGGTGCAGAGCGCGGTGCGGCAGGTCGATCCCCAGCTGCTTGAGCTGGGCCCGCTGCTGGGCCTGTCCACGGCGCGGCGCCTGCGCCTCATCGTGCTGCCGGCCATCGCGCCGCGCCTGCTCACGGCCGTGCGCATGGGCACGGGCTTCGCCCTGGTCATTGCCCTCACCATCGAGATCGCCGGCAATCCCCAGGGCATGGGCTTCGCCATGCTGCTGGCCCAGCAAAGCCTGGAGCCGGCCATGATGATCGGCTGGCTGATGTGGATCGGCGCCATCGGCGTGCTGATCAACACCGGCATGCTGCGCCTGCAGCGCGCGCTGAACCGCCGCCTCGGCGCGACCGTGCCATGAAACAACCCCAGCCCAGCCACTGGCCGGCGTCGCTCGGTCTGCTCACTGCGCTGCTCGCGCTGTGGTGGGCCATCGGCCGTGCCGGCTGGGTCAGCCCGGCCTTCCTGCCCACCCCCGAGGCCACCGCGCTCAGCCTGGTTGAGGGCCTGCGCGGCGACCTGCTGGGCGCCAGCCTGAACACCATCGGGCGCCTGCTGCTCGGCTGGCTGCTGGCCGCCGGGGCGGGCGTCGTGCTGGGGGCCGCCATCGCCAGTTCGTCCGCCCTGCGCCCCTGGGTCCAGCCCACGCTGGAGTTCCTGCGGCCGCTGCCCGCCTCGGCGGTGATGCCGCTGGCGATCGCGCTGTACGGCCTGTCCCCGGCCATGGTGCTGGCCGTCATCGCTTTCGGCGCCATCTGGCCGACCCTGCTGGCCACGGTGCATGGCGTGTCCAGCGTCGAGCCGCGCCTGATCGACGTGGCGCGCTGCCTGCGGCTGTCGCGCCCGGCCTTTCTCTGGAAGATGGGCCTGCCGCACGCGGCGCCGGACATCCTGGCCGGCCTGCGGCTGTCGCTCACGGTGTCGCTGCTCGTCTGCACGCTGGGCGAGATGCTGGCCACCCAGGACGGCCTGGGCCTGACCATTCTGCTGGCCGCGCGCGCCTACCGCGCAAGCGAGCTGTTCGCCTGCCTGGTGCTGCTGAGCCTGATCGGCCTGGCGGGCCATGCCCTGCTGGTGCTGGCGGAACGCGGGCTGCTGCGCGGGCGCCGGGCCTGAGCGCACGCTTCGCCACGCGCCGAAGCGTGGCGCGCGCGATCCGCGCCACAGTGGGGCCCTGGCCCAACTCAGGAGAACGCCCCGTGAACACCGTCTGCTTCATCCGCTACCAGCTCGACCCCTTCCAGATCCCCGCCTTCGCCGAGTACGCCAAGCACTGGGGCGAGATCATCCCGCGCTGCGGCGGCCACCTCATCGGCTACTTCGTGCCCAGCGAAGGCACGAACGACATCGCCTGGGGCCTGATCGGCTTCGACGACCTGGCCGCCTACGAGCGCTACCGCGCCCGGCTGCGCGCCGACGAGGCCGGGCGCGCCAACTTCGAGCGCGCGCGCACGCAGCGCTTCATCCTGCGCGAGCAGCGCAGCTGGCTCAGCGGCGTGCCGGGCACCCTCGCGCAGCCACGCCAGGTGCAGCCGTGATCGCGGTGATCTTCGAGGTCGAACCGGTCGAGGGCGGCGCGCAGCGCTATTTCCAGATCGCGCAGGACCTGCGCCCGCACCTCGCGCACATCGACGGCTTTCTCTCGGTGGAGCGCTTCGAAAGCCTCAGCCAGCCAGGCAAGTTCCTCTCGCTGAGCTTCTGGCGCGACGAGGCCGCGGTGCACGCCTGGCGTGGCCAGGGCGCCCACCGCGAGGGCCAGCGGGAAGGGCGCGGCGGCGTGTTCCAGAATTACCGCATCCGCGTGGCCCAGGTGGTCCGGGACTATGGCCTGCGCGAACGCGATCAGGCCCCGCCCGATTCACGCGCCGCGCTGAACTGAAGCCCCCCGCATGCACGCCCCGTTCGAACCCGCCCTCACCGCCGTGGCCAGCCTGCTGGCCGACCCCTCGCGCTCGCGCATGCTGCTGCACCTGCTGGGCGGGCGCAAGGCCAGCGCCTCCGACCTGGCCGCCGTGGCCGGCGTGTCGGCGGCCACGGCCAGCGGCCACCTGCACAAGCTGCTCGACGGCCGGCTCATCCGCGTGGAGCCGCGCGGGCGGCACCGCTACTACGCGCTGGCCGACGAGTCGGTGGCGCGCCTGCTCGAATCGCTGGCCTCGGTGTCCGAGCGCGAAGCCACCAGCCCCGCCTGGCGCCACCCGGCACGCGCGCGGCTGAAGTACGCCCGCTGTTGCTACCGGCACCTGGCCGGTGAACTGGGCGTGGCGCTGTTCTCGGGCCTGATGCGGCGCGGCGCCTTCGAGGCCGTGCCCGAGGGCCTGGCGCTCACGCCCGCTGGGCACGAGGCCTTGCGCGGCTTCGGCTTCACGCCCACGCCCTCGGGCCGGCGACGCCGCTACGCCTACGCCTGCCACGACTGGTCCGAGGGCGTCGACCACCTGGCCGGCGAGCTGGCCGAGCAACTGCTGGGACACGTCATCGAACAGGGCTGGCTGCGCCAGGGCGAGGGCCGCGCTCTGACGCTCACGCCGCGCGGCACCACGCATTGGCTGCCGCGCCTGCGCGAACTGGCGGGCGGCGGCGACCCGCGCCTCAGCGGCTGAGCCGGCAGGCGTCGCCGCTGGCGGGCCGCTCCACGTCCACGCGCTCCACCACCCACAGGCCGCTGGCCATGCCTTCGAAGATGAAGCGGCACAGGTTCTCCAGGGTGGGTCGCCCCAGGCCCGGCACCTCGTCGAGCAGGTGGTGGTCCAGGCGCTCGCGCACCGCGGCGATGCCTTGGCGCAGCAGCGCCAGGTCCACCACCATGCCGCTGTCGGTGGCGACCGGCGCGCTCACCGTCACCGCCGCGTGGTAGGTGTGGCCGTGCACCCGCCGGCTTGGCGCGCTGTCGTGCGCGCGCTCCAGCGTGTGAGCGGCGTCGAAGAAGAAGCGCTGCGTCAGCTCCAGCTTCATCGGATGCCCAGCGCCTTGTGGGTCTGCACGCTGAGCCGCCAGCGCGGGTCGCGCAGGCACAAGGCCACGGCCAGGCGCGCGTTGGCCGCGCGCGAGGGCCCGTCCATGGGCTGCAGCAGGCGGTGCTCGAAGCCCAGGGCCGCGAGCGCGTCGAGGTCCAGGCCCGGCTGCGGCACCACCACCTTGATCTCCTGGCCCTCGCGCTGAACCAGCGGCGCGCCCTGCTTGGGGCTCACGCACAGCCAGTCGATGCCCGCGGGCGCGGCCACGGTGCCATTGGTTTCCACCGCGATGAAGAACCCCTGCGCGTGCAGGGCCTCGATCAGGGCCGGGTCCACCTGCAGCAGGGGCTCGCCGCCCGTGAGCACCACCAGGCGCCGCGCCGCGCCGGCGGTCCAGGCCCGGGCCACCGCGCCGGCCAGCGACGCGGCATCGGCGAAGCGCCCCCCGCCACCGCCATCGGTGCCGACGAAGTCGGTGTCGCAGAAACGGCAGACCGCCCCGGCCCGGTCCGGCTCGCGACCCGACCAGAGGTTGCAGCCGGCGAAACGGCAGAACACGGCGGGGCGTCCCGCGTTCATGCCCTCCCCTTGCAGGGTGTAGAAGATTTCCTTGACGCTGTAGGCCATGGCGGCGGGCCCGGGCGGGCCGAAAAAAACCACCAGTGTGGCGCGCGGGCCCCGCGCATACCCTCGGCCCTGTGGCCGAGGCGGCCCCATTCACGGCACCGGCCGCCTGGCCGGGCCGCTCTTCACATGGGCCGCCAGACGGCCGGCCTTCAGCCGCCCAGGTCCAGCGCCATGGCGGGCTGTTCGGTCGACAGCAGCTGCGCGGCCACCACCTCGCCGCCGGTGTGCTCGCGCACCAGCGCCCGCACGTCGTCCATGGCGGCGAGCACGGCCTCGCGCGGCGTGGGCGGCAGGCCGTCGATGTTGAAGAACACCCGCGTGGTCTCGGGCAGGGTCTGGGTGCTGGCCGCCTGGCGCCAGGTCCAGCGGCGCGTGAGCACGCGCGCGCCGTCGGCGAACACGATCTCACCCTCGGGCGGCGCTTCCGCCGGCCCGCCATCGGGTGGCGCGAATCCATCGCCCGCCCGCGCGTGGCGCAGCGCCAGCCCGTTCTCGCCCTCGCCCAGGGGGTGCACGCCGGCCGGCAGCAGGTGGCGCAGCGAGACGATGTTGCCGATGTCGACCAGCGGGTTGATCGAGGGCAGCTGGTCGGGCTTGAGCACACGCCGCGCCAGTGCCTCGATGGCGGCGCGGTGCTCGGAGGGCTTGGCACCGAAGCGGCGGTAGGCCTCGCGCCAGGCGGCGATGCGCTCGTGCTCGGCCACGTTGCCGCGCACCGCCTCGCGCAGGCCCGCCTCGGCCTCGCGCAGCAGCGCGACCAGGGCCGGTGCGGCGCGGGTGTTGTCGGCGCCGCGCACCACCACCACGCCACGGCAGTAGCCCGGGTGGTCGGCGAGCACCTCGGCCGCGAGCTGGTAGTTCAGGGTGGTGGGGTTCATGGGGGGCCCGATAAGGGGCGGGCGACGGCGTCAGCCCGCGAGGTTCTTGAACAGGTAGCGCACGAACGCGGGCCAGAAGTCGCTGCCCGGGTGCTGCTGCCACAGCAGGGCAAGGTCGGCGAAGGCCTTGTGGAAGACCATGGCCAGCAGGCCCATGAGGCCCAGGATGGCCAGCACCTGCAGCACGGTCTTGAACAGGGCGTCGGGGTCGCGTGGCATGGGTGCACAGCTTAGCGGAGCCGGGGATTATTCCCATTTCGGCAACTGTTCATTCTCCGTCCAGTTATTTATTCCTCGGGCGGCAATCTCTACAGTTCATCCCATGCCGGAACACAAAGCGGCATGAAAAGCAAAACCCCGTTAACCACCCGTTATCTTTAAGGAACTGCCATGAACGCCGCCAAAAGCATCGCCCTCTCCCTGACCCTTGCCCTGGGCACCGGTGCCGCCTTCGCCCAAGGCCCCATCGAAGGCAACGAAGTCTTCAACTTCCAATCCACCCTGAGCCGCGCCGAAGTGCAAGCCGAGGCCGTGCAAGCCAACCGCGCCGGCCTGGTGGCCCGCGGTGAAGTCTTCCCGGTGGAAGACAAGGTGGCCGACAGCGGCCTGAGCCGTGCGCAGGTGCGCGCCGAGGCCGCGCAAGCCGAGCGCCTGGGCCTGATCGCCCGGGGCGAAATCGGCACGGTGTCGACCGGCGCCTAAGCCGCGGCGAGCCCTTGGCTCCACGACAACGGCCCTTCGGGGCCGTTTTTCTTTGGGCGGCTCAGCGCGGTCCTGCGGGGGCCAGGTAGCGCTCGATGAGCCGGGTGTCGCTGTCGGCGCCCTGCCCCGCGCCGTGGGCCTCGTCCAGCAGCGCCTGCACGCCCAGCGCGAGGCGCGGCTCCAGCCCGAGCTGGCGCGCAGTGTCGATGGCGATGCCCAGGTCCTTGCGCAAGGTGTCGATGGACACGTGCACCGCGTGATCGCCCACCGCGATGCGGGGCGCGCGCTTGTCGAAGATGCGCGACTGGCCGGCGCTGTTCGACACCACCTCGATGAGCTGCAGCGGCTCCACGCCCGCGCGGTGCGCCAGCGCCATGGCCTCGGCCGTGAGGGCGGCGTGCGCCGCCACCAGCAGCTGGTTGATCATCTTCACGGTGGCGCCCGCGCCGGGCGGACCCACGTGGTAGACGTGCCGGGCGCAGGCGCGCAGCGCGAAGCCGGCGCGCGCCAGGGCCTCGTCGCTGGCGCCACAGATCGCCACCAGCTCGCCGCCTTCGGCGCCGGTGGCGCCGCCGCTCACCGGGCCGTCGATCAGCCCGATGCCGCGCTCGGCCAGCCGCTCGGACCAGGCGCGGGCGCAGGCCGGCGGCACCGTGCTGCCCAGCCAGACCACGCTGCCCGCCAGCAGGCGCTTGAGGGCGCCGCTGGGTCCGTCGAGCACGCGCTCCACCTGCTGCTGGTCGTGCACCATGAGCAGCAGCACCTCGGCGCCCTGCGCGGCGCTGGCCGGCGAGTCGCAGGCCGTGCCGCCGCGTTCGCTGAAGCGCGCGAGCGCGGCGGCGTCGATGTCGAAGCCGCTCACCGCGTGGCCGGCCTCCAGCAGGCGCGCCGCCATGGCGCCGCCCATGATGCCCAGGCCGATGACGCCCACGCGGCGGCGCGCGCCGGCGCTGGGCGGGGCGCTCGGCCGGCCGTCGTCAGGCAATGCGGTCCCCTTTCTTGATCACCGCGGCGCGGCTGTCCACGCCGGGCAGCATCTTCGCCGGGTCGCGCGTGACGATCACGTCGATCACCACCGGCCCCTTGGTGGCCATGGCCTGGCGCAGCGCGCCTTCCAGTTCGCCGGGCTCTTCCACGCGGATGCCGGTGCAGTTGAAGGCCTGCGCGACCTTGGCGAAGTTCACCTCGTTCAGGTCCGCGCTGATGTGCTTGCCCGCGCCGTAGACCAGGTGCTGCAAGGCCTTCACGTAGCCGGACGCGGCGTTGTTGACCACGATGACGGTGAAGTCCAGGTTCAGGCGGGCGGCGGTTTCGAGGTCGCCCAGCACCATGCAGAAGCCGCTGTCGCCGGTGAGGCTGAACACCGGGCGCCCCGGCGCGGCCAGCGCGGCGCCGATGGCGCCCGGCAGGCCATAGCCGATGGAGGCGAAGCCGCGGTCGGGCACGAAGCCGCGGCCGGCGCGCTTGGTGTCGAACAGCAGGCCGGCCCAGTGCGCGGCGAAACCGCCGTCGGCGACCAGGATGCCGTCCTCGGGCAGCACCTTGTTGATCTCGGTGATGAGGCGCGCGACCGAGATCGGCTTCTCTTCGGAATACAGGCGCCCCGATACCTCTTCGCGCCACTTCGCCATGCGCGCGGGCACGCTCTCGGCCAGCGGCCGCAGGCGGGCCTTGAGCGCGGCGGCGCGCTCGCCGAGCGCGGCCATCAGGTCCTGCAGGCCCAGCTTCACGTCGCCCCAGAGCATCACCTCGGGCTGCAGGGTGCGGCCGAACTCCTCGGCCACGATGTCGAGGTGGATGACGGTCTTGCCCGGCGCGGGCACGGTGTAGCGCTTGGTGGCGATCTCGCCCAGCTTGCAGCCCACCACCAGCACCACATCGCTCTGCTCGATCAGGCCGTTGGCGATGCGGTCGTAGCGGCCGAACAGGCCGGCGCTCAAGGGATCGACGCAGGGGATGGCGCCCTTGCCGGTGAGCGTGTGCGCCACCGGGATGTTCGTGGCGCGCGCGAAGTCGGTGAGCGCCTGCGCCGCGCCCGACAGGTGCACGCCGCCGCCGGCCAGCACGATGGGCTGCTTCGCGTTCGCCAGCAGATCGGCCGCGCGCGCCACCGCCTCGCCGTCGGGCCGCGAGCGCAGCGCGGGCGCGGCCTCGTAGGCCGGGTTCACCACGAAGTCGGCCTCGCTGAAGTCGAAGGTGTCGTGCATCAGATCCTCGGGCACGTCCACCACCACCGGGCCGGGGCGGCCGGTGGTGGCCACGGCGAAGGCGCGGCGCATCAGCTCGGGGATGCGCTTGATGGACTCGACGCGGATCAGCTCCTTGCACATGGGCCGCAGCGCGTCCACCTGGCGGCTCTCCTGCGTCATGTTCTTCCAGGAGTGGTCGCGGTGCGTATCGCCCACCACGCAGACCAGGGGCGAGCCGGCATTCAGCGCCTCGGCCAGCGCGGTGAGCATGTTGGTGGCGCCGGGGCCCACGGTGGCGTCGGCCAGGCCCACGCGGCCGCTGACCTTGGCGTAGGCGTCGGCCACGAAGACGGCGTTGCGCTCGTCGTGGATGAGGTGGTGCGGCAGGCCCAGTTCGCGCGCGGCCTCGTAGAGCGGCAGCACCTGGAAGCCGCCCATGCCGAACATGGGGCCGCCGCCGAAGGCGCGGATCATGCGGGCGATGGCGGCGCCGCCGGACATCGTCAGGGTGGCGGGAGAAGCGGAAGAAGCGGTGGACATTCGGACAACTCAGAAGGTGGACGGCCGCGCGCGGTGGAAATCCGTGGCGGACTGGAAGGCCACGCCGGCGCGCAGCAGGCGCGCCTCGTGGAAGGCGGGCGCCACGAGCTGCAGCGACACCGGCAGACCCTCGGGCGAGAGGCCGCAGGGCAGCGCGATGGCGCTCAGGCCGTGGTAGCCGACGAAGCGGGTGAGCCGGCTGGGCGCGAGATCGGCCTCGTCGATCGTGGCCAGCGGCCGCGCGGTGACGGGCAGCGTGGGCAGCACCAGCAGGTCGGTGTGTTCGAACACGCGGGCGAAGTCGCGCACGCGGCGCTGGCGCTCGCGCAGCGCGGCGGCGTAGCGCGGCGCGGCGATGGCGCCGCCGCTCAGCAGCCGCGCGCGCGCGGCGGCGTCGCCCGGCGGCGGCGAGCCGGCCAGCAGGTGGCCGTGCTCGGCGTAGGCCTCGCTGGAGATGATCACGCCGGTTTCGGCCTGGTCGGCGACGAAGTCGATGCGGGCGAAGGCCTCGTCGCGGCGCAGGCAGCCCAGCGAGAGCAGCACGCTAACCGCCTCGTCCACCGCCTGGGCGATGGCGGGCTCGACGGCACCCAGGACGCCGGCCGGCGCGACGCTGATGCGCAGGCCGGCGATGGGCTCGCGCAGGCGCGAGAGAAAGTCCTCGGGCGCGTGCGCGAGCGTGGCGGGGTCGCGCGGGTCGGGTCCGTGCATGGCCTGCAGCAGCAGGGCCGCGTCCTCGGCCGTCCAGGCCATGGGGCCCACGGTGTCCAGCGTGTGGCTCACCAGGTCGACGCCGAAGTTGCTCACGCGGCCCTGCGTGGTCTTCAGGCCCGTGAGGCCGCAGAAGGCCGAGGGAATGCGAACCGATCCCCCCGTGTCGGTGCCGATCGCGCCGGCCGCGAGGCCGGCCGACACCGCCACGCCCGAGCCGCTGCTGGAGCCGCCGACGCAGCGCTCGACCGCGCCGTCCCAGGGGTTCACCGGCGAGCGCAGGCCCTGGTTGGTGCCCCAGCCGCCGTAGGCGAACTCCACCAGGTTGGCCTTGCCCAGCACCACCGCGCCCGCGCCCATGAGGCGCGCGGCCACGGTGGACGTGAACCCGCTCGGCGCGCGGTCCGCGAACACGGTGGAGCCGGCCGTGGTGCGCCGGCCCTCGATGTGCAGCAGGTCCTTGAGCGCCAGCGGCACGCCTTCCAGCAGCCCCACGGGCAGGCCGCTGGCCAGGCGCTGCTCGCTGGCCCGCGCCTGCGCCAGCGCGCCCTCGGCGTAGACCTCCAGGTAGGCGTGCAGGTGGCCGTTGCGCGCGGCGATGCGCTCCAGGTAGGCGCGCGTCACCTCCACCGGCGACAGCGCGCGGCGCTGGTAGGCCTCGCGCAGCGCGGTCGCGCCCAGGCGCAGGGGATCGTCCATCACAGCACCCCGGTCACGATCTGCGGGAAGGCGATCATCAGGCCGATCAGCCCCAGCTCCATGAGGATGAAGGGGATCACGCCACGGAAGATCTCGCCCAGCTTGAGGCCCGGCACCGAGCCCTGCACCACGAACACGTTGATGCCCACCGGCGGCGTCACCGCGCCCACCTCCACCAGCTTGGTCACGAAGATGCCGAACAGCACCGGGTGGATGCCGGCCGCCTCGATGATGGGAAACACCACGGGCATGGTGATGAAGATCATCGAGATGCCGTCGATCAGGCAACCCAGGATCAGGTAGGGAACGATCAGCAGCAGGAGCAGCACCGCCGGCGACAGGTTCAGACCCGTCACCGCCTCGGCCAGCACCGTGGGCAGCTGCGTGGTGCCCAGGGCCACGCTGAACACGGCCGAGGCGATCATCAGCAGGAAGATGGACGCGGTGCTGGAGCCGGTCTCCACCAGGCCCTTCCAGATCGTCCCCTTCTGCCCCTTGCGCAACAGCGCGAAGACCAGCGCCAGCGCGGCGCCGATGCCGGCCGCCTCGGTGGCCGTGGCCACGCCGGTGTAGATGCAGCCGATCACCACCAGGAACAGCACCACCACCTCCCACGCGGCCGCCGTGGCCTTGGCGCGCTCGCCCCAGCTGGCCTTGGGGATGCGCGTGCGCTTCACCAGCTCCGGGTCGCGCCGCACCATGAAGTAGATGCCGAAGGCGTAGACGATGGCGGTGAGGATGCCGGGGATCAGCGCGCCGATGAACAGGTCGCTCACCGAGACGTTGGTCGCGATCGAGTAGATCACCAGGATGCCGCTGGGCGGGATCAGGATGCCCAGCGCGCCCGCGATGGCCACGGGGCCCGCGGCCAGGCGCTGGTTGTAGCCGGCGCGCAGCATCTCGGGCACGGTCACCTTGGAAATGGTCGCGGCCGTGGCCACGCTGGAGCCGCACACGGTGGCGAAGCCCGCGCAGGCGAACACGGTGGCGATGGGCAGGCCGCCCGCGATGTGGCCGACCCAGGCCTTGGCGGCCTTGTACGCCTTCTCCGAGAGCCCGGCGGAGAACGCGAAGTGCCCCATCAGGATGAACAGCGGAATGACGATCAGCGCCAGGTTGGCCACGCTGGTGTAGGGCAGGCTTTCCAGCAGGAACTCGGTGCCGCGCACGCCGCGGATGGCGAACAGGCCGGAGGCACCCACGGCCAGCAGGCTCAAGGCCACGGGGATGCCCAGGGCCAGCAGAACGATCACGCCGGCCACCATCAGGTAGCCGATTTCCAATGGGGTCATGGTGCTTCGCCTGCGTGGTCGGGCGCGCCTTCGTGGCCGCCGTCGGGGAGGTATTGCGGGGTGGTCAGGGCATCGACCAGGTCCATGAGGAACTGCACGGTGAGCAGCAGCAGGCCCAGCGCCACCACGATCTTGGCGGGCCAGATCGGGTACTCGATCACCGCGTAGGACTGCTCCAGGCTCAGGGTGGAGTCGATCGCGCCCTTGCTGGCGTACCAGGTGAACACGCCGCACACCAGGGCCGAGATGCCGAAGCGCAGCACCCAGACCCAGCGCTGCGCGTCGCGGCCGATCAGGGTGTCGAGCACGCCGACGTGGAAGTGCTCCTTGCGCACCTGGGCCGAGCCCAGCGCGAGGTAGACGATGAGCACCAGCAGGAAGATGCCCGTCTCGGCCATGCCGTAGACGGCCTCGCCCAGGAAGCTGCGCGAGAACAGGTCGGGCACCACGGTGAGCATCAGCAGCGCGGTGCCCGCGCCGGCGATGACGCCCAGCGCCAGACTGAGGCGCCGGATCGCGCCTGACAGAGTTGAGAACACGGCTGGGTCTCCCGGCCCCCGCGCCGCTGGGCGCGCGAGGGCCACCAAGGGATGGGACTTACTTCTTGCTCAGGCGGTCGAAGCCGGTCACGTAGGGGTGCTGCGCTTCGTACTTGCGGGTCAGCGCGGTGAACTTGTCGACCAGCTGCTGCGGCTCCTTGTAGTAGCGGCGCGCCATGTCGGCCCACTTCTTCTGCACCTCGGGGCGCGCCACGTCCTGCCAGCGCTTGACCTCGGCCTCGTCCATGGGCACGTAGGTCATCTTGGTGGCGGCGCGCGCCTGCTCCACGGCCTTGTTCATCTCGCCTTCGTAGGCGGCGAAGTACTTGCCCGGCACCTCGGTCGCCACCTCTTCCATCACCTTCTGCGTGGCCGCGTCCAGCGATTTCCAGGTATCCAGGTTGATGGACCAGGTGACCGGCGTGTACACGCCCATGCGGCCGGCGTTGGACGCGTAGGGCGCCATGTCGTAGACCTTGGTGATGACGGCCTGGTTGAAGGGCGTGCCGCTCACGCCTTCGGCGCCGCCGCGCTGCACCAGCTCCAGCGCTTCCACCCAGGGGATGCTGATGGGCGTGCCGCCCAGGGCCTTGATGCCGTCGGCCACGCCGATGATGGCGCGGATGCGCGAGCCCTTGAGGTCGGCCGCGGTGCGGATGGGCTTGTTGGTCCACAGCGAGTTCTCGCCGGACGCCAGGGCCCACAGCAGCTTCTGGTTGTTGCGCTGGTACTCCTGCTGCAGCTCGGGCGTGGTGTCCATCAGCTCCTTGAAGGCGTAGGTCACCGCGATCGGGTTTTCCGAGATGAAGGGCATGACCACGCCGGTGAGCGGGAACTCGCGCGGGTTGAAGGCGGCGGGCACGGCGGCGCCGACGTCTGCCGCGCCCTTGGCCAGGCCGGTGCTCATCTCGGCCGTCTTGAGCAGGGTGCCGCCGTAGTAGGGCTGGAAAGTGACCTTGCCCTGGGTGCGCTTGGTGACCTCGTCCATGAAGTACTTCGCCGACATCTCATAGAACTCGCTGGAGCCGTAGAAGGTGGCGTAGGTGAGCTTGCGCGGCTGCTGGGCGGCGGCGCCGAGGGCGGTGAGGGCGCAGGCGGCGATCAGCGCGCCCTTGAAGAATCGTCCGAAGGTGTTCATGCAGGTCTTCTTCCAGGTCAGGGTTGCGGGAGGGGTGGGGAAAACGGGAGCGATCGGTCGAACCGGTCAATCGAACAGGTCGGGCTCGGCGCGCGCGACGGCGTCGTAGATCGGCTGGAAATGCAGCCAGGCCGCCAGCGGCGTGGCCAGGTGCTTGGCCGAGTGCGCGGCGGCTTCGGGCGAGATGAGCTTGAGCGGGTGGCCCGTGGCCTCGGCCTTGAGCTGGATCTCGCAGGCGCGCTCCATGGCGATGAACCACCAGGCGGCCTCGTCCACGCTCTCGCGGCCCACGGTGAACAGGCCGTGGTTCTGGTGGATGACGGCCTTGTTGTCGCCGAAGGCGGCGGCCACGGCCTGCCCGGCCTCGCGCTCCACCACCACGGCGCCGGCCTGTTCGGTGATGACCGCGTGGTCGTTGTAGAAGCCGGCGGCCGTCTGCGTAATGGGGTCCAGCGGGCGGCCCAGCGCGGCCCAGGCCATGCCGTTGGCGGTGTGCATGTGGCACGAGGCCAGCACGTGCGGGTGCTGCCGGTGGATGGCCGAGTGCAGCACGAAGCCGGCCTGGTTCACCGCCCAGCTGCCTTCGAGCACCGTGCCGTCGTGGTCGACCAGCAGCAGATCGGACACGCGCACGCGGCCGAAGTCCATGGCGAAGGGGTTGGTCCAGAAGCGGTCGGGAAACTCCGGGTCGCGCACCGTCACGTGGCCGGCGAAGCCGTATTCGTAGCGGTAGCGCGCGAACACGCGGCACACGGCGGCCAGGCGCTGCTTGCGGTGCAGGCGCTCCTCTTCCAGGGTCTGGAAGACCGGCGGGCGCGGAAAGTACAGGCCCTGCTGGGACGGTTGGTAGACGGACGCCTTGTCGGCGGCGGGCGGGGAAGTCGTGTCCATGCGAGGGGCCTTGCGAAGAGGGGGCGGCGTCAGCCGCGCGCGATCGGGAACGAGCGCGCGCCGATGCGCAGCCAGTCGTTGACGTGGAAGTAGAGGAAGCGCGCGCCGCGCGCCATCCATTGCTCGGCGTCGCCCGGCTTGACCATGGTCCCGACGGCGCGGCCGGCCGCGCGGCTGCGCCGCAGGATGTCGTCGACGGCGGCCTGCACGGGCGCCGCGGCGTAATCGCCCCGGTGACCCATGCTGCGGGAGAGGTCCACCGGGCCGATGAAGTGCGCGTCGATGCCGTCGACGGCGAGGAAGTCGTCCAGGTTGGCGTGCGCGGCGGCGCTTTCGATCTGCACCACGAACAGCTTGTCGTCGGCGTCGTGCGGGTGGCAGTAGCGCAGCACCTCGAGCGCGGCGCGCGCCTGCTCGGCGGTGTCCAGGCGCGGCACGATGAGGCCGTCGATGCCGCGCAGCAGCATGCGCTCGATGACCCAGGGCTCGGGCGAGAACAGGCGCACCAGCACGCACAGGCCGCTCAGGCGCGCGGCGCGCGCCATGTCCTCGATGCGCTCGAAGTCGGGGCTGCCCTGCTCGGCGTCCAGCATCACGGCGTCCACGCCCAGCTCGGGCCGGGCCAGAAACTCCACCAGGCCGGCGTTGGCGTAGTCGGCGTTGATCACGGCCACCGGCCGGTCCTCGCGCAGGGCCTGCTTGAACCGCTGCGCCGCCGTCATGGGCGCGCCTCCGGCGCGGGCGCCACGCCCAGGGCCTGCTCGAGCGCGCGCGCCTCGCGCATCAGCAGCGCCACCACGGAGGCGCGCCGCTCGGGCCGCATGCGGCTGGTGATGGTGGCGATGGACAGCGCCGCCGCCGGACGGCCGGCCACGTCGCGCACGGTGACGCCGATGGCGGCCATCTCGGGCAGCATCTTGCCGTCGTTGAGCGAGTGGCCCTGCTCGCGCGTCTGGCGCACCATGGCGCGCAGGTTGGCCGGGTCGAAGTTGGCGTGCGGCGCGAGCTTTTCGCGGTTGCGCGCGATCACCTGCTCGACCTCATCGTCGGGCAGCGCGGCCAGCAGCGCCAGGCTGCCGGCGCCCAGGCCCAGCGGGCGGTAGTCGCCCACCTCCAGCGTGAGCGTGCGGATCGGGAAAGAGCCGGTCTGGCGCGCCACGCACAGCGCGCTGTCGCCGGCGCGCAGCGAGAGGTAGACCGTGTCGCCGGTCTCCTCGGCCAGCAGGGCCATGCCGGGCTGGGCCAGCTGCACCAGGTCGAAGCGCGCGGCCGAGGCCAGGCCCATCCGGTAGAGCTTGAGGCCGGGGAAAAACAGGCGCGTCTTCTCGTCGTAGTCCACCAGGCCCAGCTTGCGCAGGCCGTTGAGCAGGCGGTGCGCCGTGGGCTTGGACAGGCGCGCCTGTTCGGCCAGCGCGCCCAGCGCGGCGCCAGACGCGGCGTGGTTCACCACCTCTTCCAGCAGGCCAATGGCCCGGTCCAGGCTTTGCGTGAGCGAGGCCTGGGGGCTGGCGGTGTCGTGGTCGGATTCGGCGACTGCGGGCATTGGGACGTCCTTTCGTCTCATTAAATGAAACGAAAGCTTATTCGATTTCAGGCGGCGGACTATGCATACCATTTAACGGTATGTCAACACCATTAAATGAGATAGAGTGAACAGCGGTCCCCCACCCGACGTCCACCCAAGAGGAGCGCCCGTGTCCGATCCCGAGACCCCCCTTTTCCCGTCCAGCCTGGGCAGCGCCGTGCAGGAAACGCGCCACGCGCTGGACCGCATCGAGCGGCTGAACCCCTCGATCAACGCCATGATCTGCACCACCGCCGAGCCCGCGCTGCGCACGGCCGAGGCGCTGGACCGCGCGGCCGCCGCCGGCGAATGGCGTGGCCTGCTGCACGGCATGACCGTCAGCGTGAAAGACAACGTGGACGTGGCCGGCGTGCCCACCACCGCGGCCTCGGTCATCCTGAAAGACAACGTCGCGCGCACCCACGCTTTCGTGGTGGACCGCCTGGTGCGCAACGGCGCGGTGATCGTGGGCAAGGCCAACCTGCACGAATGGGTGTTCGGCCCGACCAGCCAGAGCCTGCATTTCGGCCCGGTGCGCAACCCCTGGAACACCGGCCACATCGCCGGCGGCTCCAGCGGCGGCTCCGGCGCTTCGGTGGCGGCCGGCATGTGCGTGGCCTCCATCGGCAGCGACACGGCCGGCTCCATCCGCCTGCCCGCCTCGTTCAACGGCGTGGCCGGCCTGCGGCCCACGGTGGGGCGCATCTCCACCACCGGCTCGCTGCCCGTGAGCCCGACCTTCGACACCCTGGGCCCGCTGGCTCGCCGCGTGAGCGACGTGGCGCGGGTGTTCGCCGCCATCGCCGGCCACGACCCGCGCGACCCGATGTCGGCCGACGTGCCGGTGCCGAACTTCCTGGCCCAGCTCAACGAGCCGGTGCGCGGCCTGCGCCTGGGCATCCAGCGGCGCTGGTTCTACGAGGACCTGGACCCCGACATCGCCGCCGCCATGGAGCGCGCCCTGGACGTGTTCCGCTCGCTCGGGGTGGAGCTGGTGGACATCGACCTCGGCGACGTGCAGAACGCGCAGCAGATGCTCAGCTTCACCATGATTCCCGCCGACGCCATGCGCCTGCACCGCGAGCGCATCGCCGAGCGCGCGGCCGACTACGGCGCCGACGTGCTCATGCGCATGCGCCTGGGCGAGAACGTCAGCGGCGAGCAGTACGCGCAGGCCATGCGCTGGATGGAAGGCTGGCGCCACCGCCTGCGCGGTGTGTTCCAGCGCGTGGACGCGATCCTCTCGCCCACCACGCCGGCCACCGCGCCCGCCGCGCAGGGCCTGGATTTCGCGCAGGCGATCCGGCGCATCCCGCGCTTCAGCTGCGCCTGGCCCATCGCCGGCATCCCCAGCCTGGCCGTGCCCTGCGGACTGAGCGGCGACGGCTTGCCCATGTCGCTGGAGCTGGCCGCCGGCTGGTACAACGAGCCCACCGTGCTCCGCCTGGGGCACGCCTACCAGTCCCTCACCGACCACCACCTGCGCGCCGCGCCCGTCCTGCATGCTTGACGTCCGCTTCGACCCCACCCACAGCGGCCCGCTGCGCGGCCTGCGCGTGCTCGACCTCTCGCGCCTGGTCGCGGGCAACATGCTGTCGCTGCAGCTGGCCGACTTCGGCGCCGAGGTCATCAAGGTGGAAGACCCGGACGGCGGCGACACCCTGCGCCAGTGGCGCGAGCGCGGGCCGAACCACCCCGAGGGCGTGCCGGTCTGGTGGAAGGTCTACGCGCGCAACAAGAAGAGCCTGGCCATCGACCTGCGCAGCGAGCCCGGGCGCGCGGCGCTGCGCACGCTGGCCGCCGGCGCCCAGGTGCTGATCGAGAGCTTCCGGCCCGGCACGCTGGAGAAGATGGGCTTCGCGCCCGAGGCGCTGCTGGCGCTCAACCCGAAGCTGGTCATCGTGCGCCTCACCGGCTGGGGCCAGACCGGCCCTTACCACCAGCAGCCCGGCTTCGGCAGCCTGGTGGAGGCCATGTCCGGCTTCGCGGCCAAGAACGGCGCGCCCGAGGCGCCGCCCATGCTGCCCAACATGGCCCTGGCCGACATGGTGGCCGGCCTGTACGGCGCCTTCGCCGTGGCCGCCGCCGTGCGCGAAGTCGAAACGAACGGTGGCGCCGGCCAGGTCATCGACCTGTCGCTGCTGGAGCCGCTGCTGTCCATCATGGGCCCCGACGCCGCCGCCCACCACGTCAGCGGCCAGGTGCCCGCGCGCACCGGCAACCGCACCTCCATCACCGCGCCGCGCAACATCTACCGCACCAAGGGCGGTGACTGGGTGGCCCTGTCCGCCTCCACCCAGGGCATGACCGAGCGCCTGCTGCGCGCCATCGGCCGCGCCGAGCTGATCGACGATCCGCGCTTTCGGACCAACGCCGACCGGCTGGCCCACGTGGACGCGCTGGACGCCGTGGTTGGCGGCTTCATCGGCGAGCGCACGCTGGAGGAGAACCTCGCCTTCTTCCGCGAGCGCGAGGTCACCGTGGGCCCGGTCTATCACATCGGCCAGATCGTGGCCGACCCGCACGTGGTGGCGCGCGGCATCGTGGTGCGCGCGCCCGACGCCGACACCGGCGCGCTGCCCATGCACGCCGTCGTGCCGCGCCTGTCGCGCACGCCCGGCGGGCTGGCACGGCCCGCGCCACGCCTGGGCGAACACACGCTGGAGCTGCTGCGCGGCGCCGGCCTGAGCGAAGCGGCCATCCAGGCACTCATCGACCAGAAACTCATCGCCCCATGAACCTCGAACAAGCCCACGCGCTGCGCTCGCAGCTCTTCGTGCCCGCCCTGTCGGAGCGCTTCGTCGACAAGGCGCACCAGCGCGGCGCCGACGCCATCATCGTGGACCTGGAGGACGCCATCGCGCCCGAGGCCAAGGCCGAGGCGCGCCGTGCGCTGCCCGGCGTGGTGCGGCGCATCGCCGCGCACGGCGTGCCGGTGTTCGTGCGGGTCAACAACGACCCCGCCCTGTTGAACGACGACCTCGAGGCCGCGCTGGCCACGCCACTGGCCGGCGTCTTCCTGCCCAAGGCCGAGGACCCGGCGCAGGTGCGCGCCGTGGCCGCGCGCCTGCGCCCGGCCGGTGCGGGCCTGGTGCTGCTGCTGGAGACACCGCCGGCGGTGCTGCGCGCGGCCGAGCTCGCGGCCTGTTGCCCGGACGAGGTGATCGGCGTGGTCTTCGGCAGCGAGGACTACGCCAACGCCCTGGGCGTGGTGCCGACCATGGAGTCCATGCAATACGCCGCGCACGCCGTGGCGCTGGCCGCGCGCGCCCACGGCCGCGCGGCCTGGGGCGTGGTCGGCAGCCTGGCCGAGTTCGGCGACCTGGCGCTGCTGGGCCGCATGGCGCGCGCGGCGCGGCACGCGGGCTTCACCGGCGCGCTGGCCATCCACCCGACGCAGGTGCCCGTGTTCAACGAGGCTTTCGGTGCCAACGAACAGGAGCTCCAGGACGCGGCGGCCATCGTGGCCGCCTTCGAGCGCGCCCTGGCCGAGGGCCGCGGCGCCGTGCAGCACCAGGGCCGCATGCTGGACAAGCCCATCGTGGAACGGGCGCGGCGGCTGATGGCGCGGGCGGGCCGCTGAATCCACTTCGTGCGCGGCGACGCTCGTCGGCCAGTTCCACCACCACGGGCTGCTCGACGAGCTCATCGTGGCCTTCGGCTCCGGCTTCGCGCCGCTGCGCTACGAAGCGGTCCAGGTTGGACATCCACCGCGCCCCGGGCGTCCGTCACATCCGGTCACATCTCGGGCCTGCGCTATTCTGCTGTTCGGCACCAATGCCGTCGGATGGGACGATGACCACATTTGCTTCCTCGCTGAAGAAGGAAATCGCGCGGGTCGCGCGCAAGGAGTTGCGCGAGGAGCTGGACGCCCTGCGCAAGGCCAGCGCCAGCCACCGCAGCGAGATCGCCGCGCTCAAGCGCCAGGTGCGCGAACTGCAGGTGGCGCTGCGCCAGACCAGCCGCCGCGCCGACAAGGCCCTGCACACCGTGGCGCCCGACGCGCCGGCCGAGGCGCCCCAGCGCGGGCGCCGGGCGGTGTTCAGCGCCGAGCGCCTGAAGGCCCAGCGCGAGCGCCTGGGCCTCACGCAAAAGGAAATGGCCGCCTACCTCGGCACCTCCACGCTGTCGGTGTGGAAGTGGGAAACCGGCCAGGTGACGCCGCGCGCGCGCTTCCTGCCGGCCATCCTGGCGCTGCGCAGCCAGGGCAAGCGTGAGGTGCTCAGGCAGCTGGCCTCATCGGGCGGCGGTGCGGCCGGCTGAGCCCGCGCCGCTGGCGCGGGCCGCCACTCAGGAAGCCTCGGTGCGCAACGACACCGGGAAGAACGGGTTGAAACCGTTCGCCAGCCCCGAGAACCCGTCCACGGCCGAACCCACGCGCGCCAGGGCACCGTTGTCGGCCAGGTGGGTGTAGCAGGCCATCCATTCGCGCTGCATGTCCGCGGCCACGGCGCCCAGCTGCTGCCAGTACTGCGTGGCGCTCTCGAGATCGAAGCGCATCAGGTCGGCCTGGATCTGCATGAGCTGCGCGGGCTCGCTGGCCTCCTTGAGCTTTTCCGCCGCGCGCGAGTAGTGCTGCAGCGCCTGGTGCGCCGCTTTCTCCTGAATCTTTCGCATCGCCTCGAAGCCGCGGAACATCGCGCAGGCGCTTTCGGTCGCCAGGCTCAATTGCTGGCGCGGCAGGTCGCTCGCGGCGTTCCAGGCCGCTTCGGGCGTGGCCGCGACCGGCGCGGCGCTGGGGGAGGTGTGGCGTTTGGTGGCCATGGTCGGCTCCTGATCGTTAAAGGGGGGCGCACACGGCTGGCCGCCGGGCGCGCGGGGCGTGCCTCAGGCGGCGACCTCGAGGTGATCGACCACGCGCGACACGCCGCGGGCGGCGTAGGCGGTGCCGACCGCGGCCTGCCGGTCGGCCAGCGACTCCACCGTGCCGCTGAGGGTGACCACGCCGCCCTCCACGTCCACCGCGATGCGCTGGGCTTCGCGCCGGGCGTGCCGCTCCAGGGCCGAGGCAATGCCGCGCGAAATCTCGCCGGCGTTGGCGCGCGCCTTGATCGATATCTCGTTCGTCACGCCGCGCACGCCCACGAGCGGGCGCACCGATTGTTCGGCGCTCGCGCGCTGGTAGGCCCAGTCGACTTCACCCGAGAGGCGGAGCCAGCCTTCCTCGACCTCGACCTTGACCTTGTCGTCGGGCACCAGCGAATGCCAGCGCAAGGCATGCGCCGCGGCCTGCGCGATGTCGCTGTCGGTGCGCGCGTGCCCCGGGGACAGGCGCACCTCCAGGTCGAGCGCGATGCCACGCGCGCCGGCCACGCGGCGCACCGCGCGCTCCACCGCGTGCTTTTGCGCGTAGCTGTCCAACGTGCCGTTGAGCGTGACGATGCCCGCGCGCACGGCCACGCCGATCTGGGTGGTGTTGATGGCGGGGTCCCAGGCGAGTTCCGCCGCCACGTCCTGCTTCAGTTGCTCGTCCGTCTTCATGAAAACAACTCCTCGTGTCGAAGGGGGCCGTCGGCCCCGGGGGCCTCGACGGGAGGCCCCAGTCTGGGCCGCGCGCGCGGCCCCTGCATTGACGCGGCGCAAGTTGCGTCTCGCGCCGCGGCCTCGCGCAGATAGACGGCCAGCTCGGCCGCCCAGCGCGCCGCGTTGGGTGCGTGGCCCAGGCAGGCCTGCACGGTGGTGGTGGTGGCGGCCAGCACCTGCGCGTGCTCGGCCCGCCGGTTCAGCTCCTGGCACAGCATCGACCAGGGCACCGGGCTCAGCAGCGTGCCCGACCACAGCTGCACGCGCTCGCGCCGCCAGGTCTGCGACACGCCCGTGAGCTTGTGTCCGTCCACCAGCACCTCGCCGGGCGAGCGCCCCGCGAAGCAGGCCCAGTGCGGCACCACCGGCCCCTCGTGGCAGATGGCGTCGATGCCGTGGCCGCGCAGCCAGTCGCGGTGCAGCGCGCCAAACCACAGCGCGGCGGCCCCGGGTCCTTGCTGCAGCCGCGGGTGCGCCGCCGGCAACAGCAGCACGGCGCGCAGCAGCCAGGGCCCCAGCAGCACCGCGCCGCCACCGCTGGCGCGCAGACGGCAGGGCGACAAGGCCTCGGCGGTGTCGCCGCGCTGCGAGCGCCCCAGCGAGAGGCCCGCGTGCGAGGACACCCCGGCCAGCGCCATCGGCATCTGCATGGCTCACCCCCGCGCGAGCCAGCCGATCGCCTGGTCGCGCGCGAAGCTCGCGCCGGCCGGCACCAGGATGCGCTCGAGCACGCCGTCCGCCGGCGCGACGATGTCCAGCGTGCTCTTGACGAGCACCGCGCGCGCCACGGCCTGGCCGGCGCTCACCCGCGCGCCCTCGGCCACCAGCCAGCGGTCCAGCAGGGCCTGGACCCCCTCGTCCACGCCGCTCCAGTGGTCGGCCGGCAGGCCCAGCTCCACACGGCCCCGGGCGATCGTGGTCATGCCGCCGCCTTCAGCTTGGCATCGACCAGCTCGCAGCAGGCCCCGACGATGCGCGTCACCGAGGGGATCACCGCCTGCTCCAGCGGCCGGCTGTAGGGAATGGGCACATCGGGCACCGCCAGCCGGCGCACCGGCGCGGCGAGCGCGATGCGGTCCATGTTCTCGGCCACCACCGCCGCGATCTCGCCCGACAGACCGAAGCTGAGGTAGTCCTCGTCCACGATCAGCAGCCGCCCGGTCTTGCCGACGGATTGCAGCACGGTCTCGGTGTCCAGCGGCACCAGCGTGCGCAGGTCGATCACCTCGGCCTCGATGCCCTGCGTGTGCAGCGTGCGCGCGGCCAGCAGGGCCTTGTGCACCATCTGGCTCAGCGTCACGATCGTCACGTGCCGGCCCTCGCGCACCACCGCCGCCTGGCCGAAAGGCAGGGTGTAGGCCTCCTCGGGCACGGCGTTGCTGGCGCCTTCGTAGAACTGCATCCACGGCAGACCCATGATGCCCTTGTGGAAGAAGACCATCACCGGGTTGTCGTCGCGGATCGCCTGGGTCATCAGGCCCTTGGCGTCGTAGGCGTTGGACGGGACCACCACCTTGAGGCCGGGCATGTGCGCGAAGGTGGCGTAGAGGCACTGCGAGTGCTGGGCCGCGTCGCCGTAGCCGCCGCCGATGGCCGTCATCAGCACCACCGGCAGCTTCACCTGCCCGCCCGACATGTAGCGGTTCTTGGCCAGGTGGTTGTAGATCTGGTCCATGCAGACGCCGAAGAAGTCCACGAACATCAGCTCGGCGATCGGCCGCAGGCCCGCGGCGGCGGCGCCGGTGGCCGCGCCGATGAAGGCGCTCTCCGAGATCGGCGTGTCGCGGACGCGCTCGGGACCGAAGCGGTCCAGCAGGCCGCCGGTGGCACTGAAGATGCCGCCGTAGCGGCCGATGTCTTCGCCCATCGCGAAGACGCGCGGGTCGCGCGCCATCTCCTGGCCGATCGCCTCGGCGATGGCCTGGGCCATGGTGAGGGTGCGCGCTGCGCCGGCGGCAGCGCTCTCAGGGGTGCTCATGGTGGGGTCCTTCCTCGCCGCTCAGGCGAATACATGGTCCATGGCCTCCGACGCGGCCGGGTACAGGCTGCCCCGCGCGAATTCGAAGGCCGCCGCGACGCGCGCCTCGGCGCGCTGGTGGATGTTGTGGTCCAGGGTGTCGTCCAGCAGCTTGCGCCGCCGCAGCGAAGCGGCCAGTGCGGGAATCGGGTCGTGCTGGCGCAGCTCGCTCACCTCGGTCTTGGGCCGGTAGACCTCGGCATCGCCCTGGAAGTGGCCGAAGTAGCGGTCGGTCTTCACCTCGATGAGGGTGGCGCCGCCGCCGCTGCGCGCGCGCTCCACCGCCTGGGCGGCGGCCTCGTACACCGCGATGGCGTCGTTCTGCCCCACCGCGATGCCCGCGATGCCATACGCACTGGCGCGCTCGGCGTTGGACGCGATGGCCGTGGCCTTGTCCTTGGCCACCGAGATCGCCCAGCGGTTGTCCTCGCACACGAAGACCACCGGCAGGCGCCACAGCCCCGCGAGGTTCAGCGCCTCGTGGAAGGTGCCCTGGTTGGCCGCGCCTTCGCCGAAGAAGGCCACGGCGATCGCCTGGCTGGCGGTGAGCTTGGCCGCGAGCGCCGCCCCACAGGCCGGCGGCAGGCTGGCGCCCACGATGCCGCTGCAGCTGAAGCGGTGCGCCGGATCGAACAGGTGCATGTGGCCGCCCTTGCCGCGCCCCAGGCCGGTGACCTTGCCGAAGATCTCGGCCGTCATGCGGTCCAGCGGCACGCCCTTGGCGATGGCGAAGTGGTGCGGGCGGTGCGTGCCGACCACGGTGTCGGCCTCGCTCAGGTGGGCGCACACGCCCACGGCCACGGGCTCCTGCCCGGCGGCCAGGTGCATCTCGCCGGGCACGGGGCCCGACGCGATGTCGAAGGCCAGGCCTTGCTGGATGTGCGGCGGCAGCTTGCCCTCCAGGTACACCTGCGCCAGGGTTTCTTCGTAGCGCCGGATCACGAGCATGGTCTCGTACATCCAGAGCAGCTTGTCGGGGGACAGTTTGGTCACGGTGGTCTCCGGCTCGTTGAATGGGTTCGGCCAATCTAGGCCTGGCGACGAAAGGGAAGTTGACGTGGCGCAAGAAGGCCGCCGCCCTGCCCCGACCGCTGCGCGCGGGCGAACTTGATCCGCCGCAAACACGGCCGCCCGGGCCACGCGCACAGTGGCCTCGCCAACCGCGCCACTGGTGGCTGTCCTGGCTGTCGGGGGTGGTGAAGGGTGGCCGGCGCCCCCCGCCGGCCGCTGCGGCACGACCCGCGCTCGCCGCCCATGGACGCAGGCAGCGTTGGGCGCCCACCCCACCGGTGACCGCGGTTGGCCTCGCCGCCTTCTCGGCGAGAGCGCCCAAGGGCGCCCAGCCAATGCGGGGTCTACCCGAGTTCGGGTAGGAACTCGGCGTCCCAGGTCGAGGCCGGGCCCTCGCGGTCGCCGCGCGGGGCCCTGTCGGGCACCAGGGAGCAGGCGGTGCACAGGTCGCCATCGGGCGACAGGGTGCGGCGCGTGATCGAAATCGGCTCGCCACAGCGGGCGCAACCCTCAGGCCCGGGGTCTTCCAGGCGGGCAATGGCGCTGTCGAGGCGGTCCACTTCCTCAACGATGTCGTCGGCCTGCCCGAGCGGCAGGCTCTCGCGGCAGAGGCGGGCGACGAGGCGTTGGCGACGCTGGTGCATGAGGGCGCGCAGGTCGGCGTTGGTGTGGCGGCGCGCTGGATCGATGGCGGACATGGGATCTCCTTGAATCGAATCGTTCCCTGGCGCCCACCAGGCAAGCGAGTCTGGCAGGCCCGGCGCGGGCGAGCTTGACCGCCGTCAAGAACCGGCGGGCGGGGCGGTCGGTGGGGCCAGGGCCTGGGAGGCCACCTCGGTGCGCAGCCACTCGTCCTCACCCAGCGGTTCCTGCGCGCCGCGCAGCGCGGCCAGGGTGCCCTCGTCGGCCTCCGAGGCATCGCCGCGCCGCGCGCGCAGGCGCTCGCGCAGCACCCCGTCGGGCGCCTCGCAGTGCACGATGCGCCAGGGCACGCGCGCGCGCCGCGCCAGCGCGGCGGCGGCCTCGCGCTCGTGGCGGCGCAGGAAGGCCGCGTCCAGGATCACGGGGAAGCCGGCCTCCAGCGCGGTGTGCGCCAGCGCGAACAGCGTGTCGTAGGTGCGCCGCGTGGCCTCCTCGCCATAGATGTCCCGCCCGCTGGCGCGCGAATCGGCGCTGGCCGGCAGACCGAACAGGCGCTTGCGCTCCACGTCCGAACGCAGCCGGATGGCGCCCTGCGCCTGCAGCAGGCCTTGCGAGACGAAGCTCTTGCCCGAGCCGGGCAGGCCGTGCATCAGGGCCAGCCAGGGCGGTGCACGGCGCACCCAGCGCAAGGCGGCCTCGACATAGCGGCGGGCCGACGCCTCGTGGCCCCTGAGGCACTCCACCTGCGCCCGCACCAGCGCGCGGTACACCAGGGCGTGCCGCAAACCCGGCAGGCCGGCGTGCTCGCCGGTGGCGTCCAGCCAGGCATTGAGCAGGCGAAACGCCAGGTCGGCCCGCCCGCGCGCGCGCAGGTCCATCACGGGGAAGGCGATGTCGTCGATGACGTCGATCCAGCGCAGCGCCGGGTCGAACTCGATGCCGTCGAAGGCACTGACGTCGCCGTCGACCACGATGAGGTTGGCCAGGTGCAGGTCGCCGTGGCACTCGCGCACGTGGCCGGTGCGCAGGCGCTCGGCCCAGTGCGGCGCGAGCCGCTGCGCCTGCGCGCGCAGCCAGCCGGACAGCAGCGCCGCTTCCTCGGTCGACACCACCGGCGCCGCCCCCGCCAGCGCGGCGGCGGCCAGCGCCGCGCGGTGCGGCGCGCCGGCGAAACCGCTGTTCGCGCGCGCCACGGGGGCCTCCAGGTGAAAGCGCGACAGCAGGGCCGCACACGCGTCCACCTCGGTCTCGCCCAGGCGCCCATCGCGCAGCCGCTCGTCGAACAGCGCGCCCTCGGGAAAGCGGCGCATGCGCACGGCCCAGTCGATCGCGGGACCGGCGCCGCCCATGGCGGGTGCGTCCACGCCGCCGGTGACCGCCACCACGTCCAGGTAGAGCGAGGGCGCGAGCCGGCGGTTGATCCGCAGCTCTTCCTCGCAGCAGCGCTGGCGGGCCGCCAGCGTCGAGTAGTCGAGGAAGGGCAGGCGCAGCGGCTTCTTCAGCTTGTAGGCGCGGTCCCCCGTGAGCAGCACCCAGGAGATGTGCGTCTCGATGAGCGAGGCACCCAGGCGCGTGGCCAGGGCATGGGCCAGCGCCGCGCTGCGCGCCGACGCGTCGGGCGGGCGGGCACCGGCCTCGCTCACTGGATGGCGATCTTGCGCGCGCCTGCGGTGGCCTTCTTGGGCAGCGTCAGCGTCAGCACGCCGTCGGCGTAGCGCGCGTCCACCTTGGCCTCGTCGACGTCGTTGGCCAGGCTGAAGGTGCGCGAGATGGTGCCCTGGTAGCGTTCGCTGCGCAGCACCTTGTCGCCGTTGCCCTTGGTCTCCTTCTCGCTGCGCGCCTCGGCATCGATCTGCACCACGTTGCCATCGATGCGCACGTTGATGTCGTCCTTTTTCACGCCGGGGATGTCGGCCTTGACCTCGTAGGCCTTGTCGTTCTCCGTCACGTCCACGCGCATCTTGAGCAGGGGCGCGGGCTCCATGTCGAAGGTCGCCGGGGAGAAGAAGCGGCGCATGGCGTTGTCGAACGAGTCGCTGAACATCGGGTCCAGCAGGCGAAGATTGCTCATGGTGGTGTCCTCATCAGATAGTGGAATCGGGTGCGCACTGTGTGACGCGGTTTCACTCTAGGCCGCGCCCGCGCGGCGCTTGTTGATGTGGCGCAAGCTGCGCGCGCCCGCCCACCGCTCAGGGCACCAGCACCGCCGCGCCCTGCAGCCGCCCGTCGCGCAGCGCCTGCACCGCGGCCTGCGCCTCCTCCAGCGCAAAGGCCTGCACGTGGGTCTGCACGGGCACCTCGCGCAGCAGGTGGAAAAAGGCTTCGCCGTCGTCGCGCGTGAGGTTGGCCACCGACCGCAGTTCGCGCTCGCCCCACAGCAGGCGGTAGTCGAAGGCCGGGATGGTGCTCATGTGGATGCCCGCGCACACCACCACGCCGCCCTTGCGCACGGCCGCGAGCGCCGCCGGCACCAGGGCGCCGTCGGGCGCGAAGATCAGCGCCGCGTCCAGCCCGTCCGGCGGCGCCTCGGTGCTGGCGCCCGCCCAGTGCGCGCCCAGGCGGCGCGCGAAGGCCTGCGCCGCCGCATCGCCGGGCCGCGTGAAGGCGTGCACCTGCTGTCCCTGCGCGACCGCGATCTGGCACACGATGTGCGCCGCGGCGCCGAAGCCCCACAGGCCCAGGCGCGCCGGCCGGCGCCCGCCCGCCAGCCGCCAGGCGCGCATGCCGATCAGCCCCGCGCACAGCAGCGGCGCGGCGTGCAGGTCGTCGACGCCCTCGGGCAGGGCAAAGCAGAAACGCTCGTCGGCCACGCAGTACTCGGCGTAGCCGCCGTCGCGGTCGTAGCCGGTGAACAGCGGCGCATCGCACAGGTTCTCGCGCGCCATGGCGCAAAAGGGGCAGGCCCCGCAGCTTCGGCCCAGCCAGCCGACGCCCACGCGCTGTCCCGGCACGAAGCGCCGCGCCTGCGGCCCCAGGCCCACCACCTCGCCCACCACCTCGTGGCCCGGCACGGCCGACGGCTCGCGCCGCGGCAGTTCGCCGTCGATGATGTGCAGGTCGGTGCGGCACACCCCGCAGGCGCGCACGCGCAGGAGCACCTCGCGCGGGCCGGGCACGGGCACGGGCCGGCGCACCGGCACCAGTTGCCGGGTGGCGGCGTCGATGGCCATGGCCCGCATGCTCGAAACGCTCAATGGACTCCCTCCGCGCGGGGGTTTGGCGCGCGCGCCGGCGGCGGCGCTTCCCGTCCGGCCCATGCTAGACGCCCCCGGGGGCGGCGCAAGCCCGATCCGCGCCGCCCTTGACATAGCGCAAGCGCGCGCGGCGGCCGGGGCCGATCATGGCGGCATGCGAACCGACGACCCGCCGCCGACGACGACCGGCCCGCCGCCCATGGACCTGCCGCTCAAGCTGTGGCTCGCCCGGCTGTCCAACGGCCTGTCGCCGGTCGCGCTGGCGCAGGCCCAGGCCGACTGGTGGCTGCACCTCCTGGTGTCGCCCACCCGGCAGGCGCAGCTGTCGGCCAGCGCGCTGCACAAGGCGCAAGCCTGGGCGCACTACCTCTGGCGCGCCACCCAGGGCCCGTGCGAGAACTGCGTGACGCCCGCGCCCCAGGACAAGCGCTTCAGCCGGCCCGAGTGGCGGCACTTTCCCTTCAACGCGCTGGCCCAGGGCTTCCTGCTGCAGGAGCGCTGGTGGGACGAGGCCACGCACGGCGTGCGCGGCGTCTCGCGCCACCACGAGGAGGTGACGGCCTTCGTGGCGCGCCAGTGGCTGGACATGCTGTCGCCGTCCAACTCGCCGCTGACCAACCCGCAGGTGCTGCAGGAAACACTGCGCACCGGCGGCGCCAACCTCGCCAGCGGCGCGGCGAACTGGGCGCGCGACGCCATGGCCGTGGCCTCGGGCGGGGAGGCGCGCGGGCTGCAGGCCTTCGAACCTGGCCGGGCGCTCGCGCTCACGCCGGGCCAGGTGGTGATGCGCAACCACCTGATCGAGCTGATCCAGTACACCCCCGCCACGCCCACGGTGTGGCGCGAACCGGTGCTGGTGGTGCCCTCGTGGATCATGAAGTTCTACATCCTCGACCTGACGCCGGACGACTCGCTGGTGCGCTACCTGGTCTCTCAGGGCCACACCGTGTTCATGGTGTCCTGGCGCAACCCGGGCAGCGCCGACGCCGGCCTCGGCATGGACGACTACCTGGACCTCGGCGTGCTGCAGGCATTGGCGGCGGTGCAGGAGCGCTGCCCCGGCGCAGGCGTGCACGCCATGGGCTACTGCCTGGGCGGCACCCTGCTGTCCATGGCGGCGGCCCTGCTCGGCGCGCGCGGCGACCCGGGCCTGCGCAGCCTGACGCTGCTGGCCGCGCAGGTGGACTTCCAGGAACCCGGCGAGCTGGGGCTGTTCATCGACGAAAGCCAGATCGCCTTCCTGGAGGACATCATGGCCGAGCGCGGCTACCTCGACGGCCAGCGCATGGCCGGGGCCTTCCAGCTCATCAACTCCAAGGACCTGGTCTGGTCCAAGCTGGTCCACGAGTACCTGATGGGCGCGCACACGCCCGTGACGCCGCTGCGCGCCTGGAACGCGGACGCCACGCGCCTGCCCGCGCGCATGCACAGCGAGTACCTGCGCCGCCTGTACCTGCACAACGACCTGGCCGAAGGCCGCTACCGCGTGCGCGGCGAGCCGGTCGACCTGGACCGCATCCGCGTTCCGCTCTACCTGCTGGCCACCGAGCGCGACCACGTCTCGCCCTGGACATCGGTCTACAAGCTGATGCGCCTGACGCACTCGAACGCCCACTTCGTGCTGAGTTCGGGCGGCCACAACGTGGGCATCGTGAGCCCGCCCGAGGGGCCGCTGGCCAGCCCCGAGGCCTCCTACCGCGTGGGCGAGTGGGCGCCGCGCGCGGCGCCGGCCGACCCGCAGGACTGGCTCGCGCAGGCGAAAGCCTCGCCGGGTTCGTGGTGGCCGCACTGGCAGCGGTGGCTGGCCGCGCACTCCTCGCGCCGGGTGAAGGCCCGGACCGTGTCGGGCTTGCGCGTGCGCGGCCATGCCGTGCCCGCGCCGGGCACCTACGTGTTCGACCCCGCGGCGGAGGTGAGCGAATGAGCGCCGCTGGGCCGTTCCCCAGGCGCTCAGCCCCCCAGTGCGCCGCACGGAGGGTCGTCCCATGAGCGTTCGCCACCTCGAGCACCTGTTCCAGCCGCGCAGCGTGGCGGTGATCGGCGTCTCGCGCCGGGCCGACGGCGTGGGCGCGCTGGTCTGGCGCAACCTGCGCGAAGGCGGCTTCGCCGGGCCGCTGTGGGCGGTGAACCGCCAGCCCTTCGAACTGGACGGCGCACCGGTGTTCACCGGCGTGGACGCGCTGCCGCAGGCGCCCGAGCTCGCGGTGATCTGCACGCCGGCGGCCAGCGTGCCCGAGCTGGTGGACCAGCTGGGCCGCCGCGGCACGCGCGCGGCCATCGTGCTCACCGCCGGCCTGCGCGAAGGCCGCACCAGCGACGGCCGCAGCCTGGAACAGGCCATGCTCGACGCCGCCCGGCCCCATCTGCTGCGCGTGCTCGGGCCCAACTGCATCGGCGCCCTGGTGCCGGGGCAGGCGCTCAACGCCAGCTTCGCGCCGGGCCAGGCGCGCCAGGGCGAACTGGCCTTCGTCACGCAGTCGGGCGCGCTGGCCACGGCCATGCTCGATTGGGCCAACGCGCGCGGCGTCGGCTTCTCGCATTTCGTCTCGCTCGGCGACAGCGCCGACGTGGACTTCGGCGACCTGCTCGACTACCTCGGCAGCGACCCCCGCACGCGCGCCATCCTGCTCTATATCGAGTCGGTCAAGCAGGCGCGCAAGTTCATGTCGGCCGCGCGCGCGGCCGCGCGCAACAAGCCCGTGGTGCTGGTGAAGTCGGGCCGGCGCCCCGACGGCGCGCGCGCCGCCGCCTCCCACACCGGTGCGCTCGCGGGCTCCGACCCGGTGTTCGACGCCGCCGTGCGGCGCGCCGGCATGCTGCGCGTGGACACGCTGGAGGCCCTATTCGACGCCGCACAGACACTGGCGCGCGTGCACCGCTGGCGCGGCCCGCGCCTGGCCGTGCTCACCAACGGCGGTGGCGCCGGCGTGCTCGCCGCCGACACCCTGGGCAGCGGCGAACTCGCCACGCTCGCGCCCGACACGCTGGCGGCGCTGAATGCCTGCCTGCCGGCCAACTGGTCGCGCGGCAACCCGGTGGACATCATTGGCGACGCCCCGCCGCAGCGCTACCTGGACGCGCTGCGGGTGCTGCTCGCCGCGCCCGAGGTGGACGGCCTGCTGTTCATGCACGCGCCCACCGCCATCGCCTCGCCGACCGACATCGCCCAGGCCTGCCTGCCCTTGCTGCGCGGTGCCGACCGGCCGGTGCTGGCCTGCTGGCTCGGCGGCCAGCGCGTGGCCGGCGCGCGCGAGCTGTTCGACGCGCAGGGCGTGGCCTGCTACGACACGCCCGAGAACGCCACCGCGGCCTGGCTGCAGCTGCGCGACCACCAGGCCGCGCAGGCCGCGCTGCTGCAGTTGCCCGAGTCGCGACCCGAGCTGCACTACCCCGACCGCGACGGCGCGCGCGCCCTGGTGCAAGCCGCCCTGGCGGGCGGGCGCGACTGGCTCGACGAACTCGACGCCAAGCGCCTGCTGGGCGCCTACGGCATTCCCTGCGTGGCCACCGAGCGCGTGCCCGACCTGGACGCCGCGCTCGCCGCGGCCGCGCGCATCGGCTACCCGGTCGCGCTCAAGATCGTCTCGCCCGAGGTGCTGCACAAATCCGACGTGGGCGGCGTGGTGCTGGACGTGGCCGACGCCGCGCAGCTGCGCGCCCAGGCGCAGGCCATGCGCGAGCGCGTGGCGCTGGCGCGCCCGGACGCCCACCTCACCGGCTTCACCGTGCAGGCCATGGCGCACCGCCCGCTGGCGGTCGAGACCATCGTCGGCATCGCCAGCGACCCGGTGTTCGGGCCGGTGCTGCTGTTCGGCGAAGGCGGCACGGCGGTGGAGGTGCGGGCGGACCGCGCGATCGCGCTGCCGCCGCTCAACGCCGTGCTGGCGCGCGATCTCATTGGCCGCACGCGCGTCGCCCGCCTGCTGCGCGGCTACCGCTCGCGGCCCCCGGCGAACATCGACGCGGTCGTCGACGTGCTGCTGCGCCTGAGCCAGCTGGCCAGCGACCTCGCGCCGGTGGCCGAGCTCGACATCAACCCCCTGCTGGTCGACGCCGAGGGCGCGCTGGCGCTGGACGCGCGCGTGCGCGTGCGCCCCGCCGCGACCACGCGCGACGGCGCGCACCTGGCGCTGCGCCCCTACCCCTCGGGCCTGGAGCGCATCACCGTCATCGACGGCGAAGCGCTCCAGCTGCGGCCGATCCGGCCGGAGGACGGCGAACGGCTCGCGCGCTTCTACGCCGCCTGCTCGCCCGAGGAGCTGCGCCTGCGCTTCTTCTTCACGCGCCGCGAGGTACCGCCCAGCGAGCTGGCGCGCTACTGCCAGATCGACTACGAGCGCGAGATGTGCTTCATCGCCCTGTCCGGCGACACCCTGTGCGGCGAGGCGCGCGCCGCCTGCGACCCCGACAACGACACCGCCGAGTTCGCGGTGCAGGTGGCGCGGCCCTGGCAGCGCCGCGGCCTGGGCCTCGCGCTGCTGGGGATGCTGATCGACCACCTGCGCGCGCGCGGCACGCGCCAGTTGGTGGGCTGGTGCCTCGAAGGCAACCACGGCATGGTGAACCTGGCGCGCGCGATCGGCTTCGGCATGCGCGGCAGCGCCGACGGCACGCTGGAGCTGCGGCTGGCGCTCGGCCCGCCGCCCACCGGCCCCGCCGACCAGGCCACGCCTTGAACCACTGGGACGTGTTCAATGGCGACGCCGACGGCCTGTGCGCGCTGCAGCAGCTGCGCCTGGCGCGGCCGCGCGAATCGCAGTTGGTGACCGGCCTCAAGCGCGAGATCGCGCTGCTCGAGCGCGTGGACGCCGGCCCGGGCGACACGGTCACGGTGCTCGACATCTCCCTCGCGCGCAACCGCGCACCCCTGCTGGACTTGCTGGCGCGCGGCGTGCGCATCGAGTACTTCGACCACCACCACGCCGGCGACGACCCCCTGCCGCGCCACCCCGCCCTGACCCTCGTGATCGAGACCGCACCCACGCGCTGCACCAGCCTCATCGTGCACCGCCACCTGGGGGGACCGCACGCGGCCTGGGCCGTCACCGGCGCCTTCGGCGACGGCATGGGCGCGAGCGCGCGCGCGCTCGGTCACGCGGCGGGGCTGGACGACCCGCACCTGGCCACGCTGCGCACGCTCGGCGAAGCCATCAACCACAACGCCTATGGCGAGTCCGAGGCCGACGTGCTGATCGCGCCGGCCGCGCTGCACGGCCTCATGCGGGCGCACGCCACCCCGCTGGACTTTCTGCGGTGCGAGCCCGTGGCCGCCGCGCTGATCGAACGCCGCCGCCAGGACCTTGAGCGCGCCGACGCGCTGGCGCCGCGCTGGCGCTTGGCCGCCGGTTCGGTGTATGAGCTGCCCGACGAGGCCTGGGCGCGGCGCGTGCAGGGCAGCCTGGCCTACCGCTGCATCGAGCGCGAACCCGGGCGGGCTTGCGCGGTGCTGCGCGCGGCCGGGGACGACGCCTTCATGGTGAACGTGCGGGCGCCCCGGCAGCGGCCGCACGCGGACCGCCTGTGTCGCGGCTTCGGTGGCGGGGGCCGCGCGGGGGCGGCCGGCATCGACCGCTTGCCGCGCGCGCGCCTGGCGGCCTTTCTCGCCGCGTTCGAACAGGCCTTCGGCACCGGCGGGCCCGTTGCGGCCCCACCCCTTTAGGGCGCGCAAACCCCACCCGGTGTGGCGCGGACCCTGTGACCGTGCGCGGCGGCGCGGTCCGCCTCGTCTACTTCGCTTCGGCCGCGCGCTTGGCGATCTTGAAGTCGCTGATGGCGATGCCGAGGTCGAAGCCTTCGCCTTTGCCCGCCAGCGCCAGCGACACCTTGCCCTTGGTCAGCACCTGCGCGGTGCCCGCCTTGGCCACGCCGGCGTCGCCGCTGACCGCCAGGTAGCTGCCCAGCACGTCCTCGATCGCGGACACGTGGGTGAACTTGCCCGTGCCATCGGTGATCTTCCATTTCCCCGCGGTCAGGCCGATGCCCTTCGCGCTGATGGTCACCGGCAGGGATGCGCCGTTGTCGCAGCTCACCGTGCCCTCGCCCTCGGCGCTCGAGTACACGGCCGACCACTGCCTGGACGTGAATGTGAGCTTGCAGCTCAGTTCCTTGTCGGCGGCTGCGCTCGGGCCCGAAGCCGCCATGAGGGCGGCGGCCGCGAGCAGTGGGGGAATGAATCGGTTCATGACGCCCTCCTGTGTGAGGCAAAAACGCCCACATCGGGCGTCTGCACACTGTCGGCGCGGGCGGCGGGGCGTTCATTGATGCCGGTCAAGCTCGCCCACTGCGCGCACCGCTGCGTTGCGGCGCGCGCATCCTTGACCGCCGTCAAGCACGCGCCCTGGCGACCGGCCGGATAGTGCTTGCCATGAAGCACACACTGCAGGACAAGGTGGCCGCGCTGCGGGACCCGGCGAACCATCGCCTGCCGGTTTCGTCCGTCGAGGCCATCGAAACCCATTTCTCCTGGGTGTTCCTGGCCGGCGAGCGCGCGTACAAGATGAAGAAGCCGCTGCACCAGGGCCTGCAAGACTTCTCCACGCTCGAGCGGCGGCGCCACTACTGCCGCGAGGAACTGCGCGTGAACCGGCGCCTGGCGCCCCAGGTCTACCTGGGCCTGGTGCCGCTGGCGGCGGACGAGAACGGCCGCCTGCGCCTGGACGGGCCGGGCGAGCCGGTGGAGTGGCTGGTGGCCATGCGCCGCCTGCCGCCGGGGCCCATGCTGGACCAGCGCCTGTTGCGCGGCGAGGCCAACGAGGACGACATGCGCCGCATCGCCGGGCAGCTGGCCGGCTTCCACCGCTGGCAGCCTCGCCCGCGCCTGGACCCCAATGGCTACCGCCTGCGGCTGTGGCAGCGCCTGGCCGACTGCGAGCAACTGCTGGGCCGCCCCGAATGGCGGCTGCCGCGCACGCGCGTGGACGTGCTGCTGGGCACGCTGCGCGCCTGGCTGGCGTCCAGCACGCCGCTGATCGAGGCGCGGGCCATGGCCGGGTGCGTGCTCGAGGCCCACGGCGACCTGCGGCCGGAGCACATCTGGCTCGGCGACCCACTGGCGATCATCGACGCCCTGGAGTTCTCCAAGGCGCTGCGCACACAGGACGGCGCCGACGAGGTCGGCTTCCTGGCGCTGGAATGCGAGCGCGCCGGTGCCCCGGCCCTGGGCGAGACCTTGCTGCGCCACTACGCGCAGGCCAGCGGCGACGAACCGCCGCGCGCCCTCGTGCACTTCTACCAGGCCCTGCGGGCCTGCGAACGCGCGGGCCTGGCGATCGCGCACCTGGCCGAGGCGCGCTACCAGGGCGAGGCGCGCTGGCGCCGTCGCGCGCGACAGTACCTGCGCCTGGCGGCGCGCCACCTGCAGGCGGCGCGCCGGCCCGCGCCAGGGCGCGGCATGCGCCCCCCTTGATCTGGCGCAAACGGCGGCGCCGCCAGGCCACTACAGTGGCCTGGCCACCGCGCGCCGGGCCCGGCCGCCCGCCGGCCCACGACAGCGAGCCAACATGTTCCATGACCGCCTAGACGCCGCCCGCCAGCTCGCTGCCGCGCTGGCCCACCACCGCGGCAGCCACCCGCTGGTGCTCGCCATCCCACGCGGCGCGGTGCCCATGGCGGCGCACCTGGCCCAGACGCTCGGTGGCGAGCTCGACATCGTGCTCGTTCGCAAGCTGCCGGCGCCCTACTCCAACGAATTCGCGGTGGGCTCGGTGGACGAATCGGGCTGGGTCTACGTGGCCCCGCACGCCAACCTGGCGGGCGCGGACGCGGACTACCTCGCGCGCGTGCGGCGCGAACAGCTCGCCGAGATCGCGCGGCGCCGCGCCGCCTACACGCCGGGGCGCGCCGCCGCATCGGCGCGCGGGCGCACGGTGATCGTGGTCGACGACGGCCTGGCCACGGGCGCGACCATGCTCGCCGCGCTGCACGCGGTGCGCCAGCGCGCGCCCGCGCACCTGGTGTGCGCCGTGCCCGTGGGCTCGCGCGAGAGCGTGGCGCTGGTGCGCCCGGCGGCCGACGAACTGGTGTGCCTGCTCACGCCCGCCGATTTCCAGGCCGTGGGCCAGTTCTACGCCCACTTTCCGCAGGTGGAGGACGCCGAGGTGGTGCGCGCGCTGCGCGCCGCGGCGGACCCCGCGGCGCCCGGGGGAGCGGGCACGCCGCCATGATGCAGGCGCTGAGCGACCCCTCCGCAGAGGCGGCGGCCGGGCCGCCTCCCGGCCCTCCCCGGCTGCGCTGGCTGCTGCTGTGGATGCTGCTGGCCCTGCAGCTGCCCGCGCTGCTGCTGTTCGGGGTGGCGGCCTGGCTGGCGATCGATCGCGAGCAGGTGGAGACCGGGCAGCGCCTGATGACGCGGACCGTGGCCCTGTCGCACCGCGTGAACGCGCATGTCGTGCATGTGCAGGGCGCACTGCAGCGCCTGGCTCAGCAATTGCCGGCCGAGGGCCAGGACCTGCGCGACTTCCAGCGCGCCGCCACCGCCCTGGCGAGCGACCTGGAGGTCGACGCCATCGTGCTGGTGCGCGCCAATGGACAGGCGCTGCTCAGCAGTCCGCCGCCGGCGGGGGCCGAGCCGCCACGCACCGCGCCGCCCGCCTTCGCCGAGGTGGCCCGCATGGCCCGCACCGGCGTGGTCGACGTGACCAACTGGCCCGGGCGCGACACACCGGTGGTGGGCATCGGTGTGCCGGTGATCCGCGCCAATGGCGAGGTCCTGGCCCTGCAGGCCGTGATCGAACTGTCGCGGCTGTACCCGCTGATCGAGGCCCCGCTGCTGCCAGCGCGCTGGCAGGCGGCCATCGTCGACAACAGCGGCCGCTACCTGGTGCGCGGACCAGCGGAGCCGGCACCGGCAGGCGAGCGCATCGGCCTGGCGCTGCAGGACCGCCTGGCCCGCGAGGGCTATGGCAGCTTCCGCATCGACGACGCGGACGGCGCGCCCTGGGCGGTGTCGTACTGGACCTCACCGGCCACGCACTGGACGGCGGTGGTCAGCATGCCCGCCGAGACCTTCAACGCGCCGACCCGGCAAAGCCTGCTGCTCCTGGGCGTGCCCATGGGGCTGGTGATCGCCGCCGGGCTGGCGGGCGCCTGGCTGGTGCGCCGGCGCCTGACGGCCGCACTGAACGGCATGCGCACGGCCACCGAGGCCGCCGAAACAGGCCGCCTGCGGGGCGAGCAGCGCCTGGAGGGCATGCTGCAGGCCGCGCCCATCGCCACCCTGCTGATCGACGAAACGAACCGCGTGCGCGCCTTCAACCCGGCCGCGCGCGCGCTCTTCGGCCACACGCCGGAACAGATCCTGGGCCGCGGCCTGGAACCCTTGTTCACGCCGCTGAGCTGGCGGGACTGCCAGGGGGAGATCGCGAAGGTGCTGAGCGGCACGGTGCGTGGACCCGACGGCGTCGTCTCAGGGCACTGCGTGCGGCTGGGGGGCGACGTCTTTGCGGCCGAGTTTTCGGTGGCCCTGATTCCCCGCGCCGACGGCGAGCGACTGCTCTCGGTGACGGTGCGCGACGTCACCGAGCGCGAGCAATTCCAGGCCTCGCTGCTGGCCGCCCACCAGGAGGTGCAGGAGGTGAGCCAGCGCTTCGAGCGCATGCTGCTGCGGGAGATGGACGCCCGCCAGGATCAGATCGGGCGCGAACTGCACGACGCCGTGGGCTCCGCGGTGGCGGGCGTCTCGCTGCTGCTGGAAGCGGCGGCGGCGCGGCGCAACGACCCCGCGCTGGTGGGCGCGCTGCTGGAGAAGTCGCGCGAACAGGTGCAGCTGGTGGCCGAGCGGCTGCGCCAGCTCTCGCGCGGCATCGTGCCCGCGGGCAGCGAGGCTGGCGCGCTGCAACAGGCGCTGGAGCAGTACCTGCTCGACGCCGCCGCGCTCATGGGCATCGAATGCACGCTGCGCGCGCGCGGCGACTTCAGCGACGTCCGCGCCGAGAGCGCGGGCCACGTCTACCGCGTGGTGCAGGAAGCCGTCACCAACGCGGTTCGCCACGGCCAGGCGCGCCGCATCACCGTGCACCTGGCGCGCGCCGGCGCGCTGTGCGGCCTGACGGTGCGCGACGACGGCAAGGGCTGCGACCTGAGCCTGGTGCACCCCTCGCACCCCGGCATGGGCCTGAAGTCCATGCAGGCACGCGCGCGGGCGCTGCAGGGACGGCTGGCGCTGCGCAACCGGCGCAGCGGCGGCTGCGAGGTGGTGCTCCGCTGGTCGGAACCCCCCGACGAACTTTGATCTTCATCAGGGGCGCGCGCGGCGGCTGGGCATAAGGTGCCGCCTTCCGCTCCATCGGAACGGGTTCTCCATGGACAACACCGTCATCGTCATCGACGACCACGACATCGTTCGCCTCGGCCTGGAGACGCTGATCGCCGGCAGCCCCCACCTGCGCCTGCTGGGCAGCGCGGCCAGCCTGCGCGACGGCCTGGCCCTGATCGAACGCCACCAGCCCGCGCTGGTGATCACCGACATGGGCACGGGCGACTCCAGCGGACTGGCCACCGTGCGAGCGGTGCTGGCGGCCCAGGGGCCGCGCGCCACGCTGGTGCTCAGCATGCACGACGAAATGCTCTACGGCGAGCCGGTGATGGCCCTGGGCGCCAGCGGCTACCTGATGAAGGAGCGCGCCTCCGCCGAGATCGTGCCGGCCGCGCTGGCGGCGCTCAAAGGCGAGCTGTGGATGAGCCCGCGGCTGAACGCGCGGCTGCTCAGCCGCACGCTCAAACGCCACCGCCCGGACACGACGGAGGCCACAGACGGTGAGCATTCACTGACGTTGCGAGAACGCGAGGTGCTGGACCTGGTGCACCAGGGCAAAGCCACCAAGGAGATCGCCTGCGCCCTGGGCCTGAGCGCGCGCACGGTCGACATCCACCGCGCCAACATCAAACGCAAGCTGGGCCTGCGCAGCGCCGCGGCGGTGATCGCCTCCGGCATGCGGCGCACCTGAAGGCCCCGGCGCACCAGCGGTTGGCCGCCTAGGTACAGGTACCTATCCAGGCCGGCGGCCGGCCACTGAACATGGCATGGCGCGCGCCGGCCGACGCGCATGTCCCACCGTCGGACCACTCGCCCGGCCCACCCCGACGCCCCCGCCAGGAGCCCCGCATGGAACTTCAAGCCGCTGTCCAGCCCATCCACTTCGTCGATTCGTCGCTGCCCCTGCCCGCGGCCCCGTCGCTGACCGCCACGCCCGGCCACAGCACCTGCGACACCTGCCTGGTGCGGCACGTCTGCCTGCCCTCGTGGCTGGAGCCGGGCACGCACACCTCGCTGGAACGCGCGCCGATCGCCAGGCGCCGCCTGCGCAAGGGCCAGAGCGTGTTCCGCGATGGCGAGCGCTGCGAGTTCATCTACGCGGTGCGCTACGGCTCCTTCAAGTCGGTGGCGAGCCTGCGCGATGGGCGCGAGCAGGTCATGTCCTTCCACCTGCCCGGCGAGCTGTTCGGCTTCGACGGCCTGGCCACCGGCAAGCACCCCACCACGGTGCGCGCCATCGAGGACGCCGAGGTCTGCGTGTTGCCTTATGCGGAACTGAGCGAGGCCGCGGGCGAGAGCCGCTCGGTGCTGCACCACCTCACCAGCACGCTGAGCGCCGAGCTGGTCCGCGAGCGCCACGTGGCCGCGCTGATCGCCAGCACGCGCTCCGAGGAGCGCGTGGCGACCTTCCTGCTCAACCTGTCGGAGCGCTTGCACGCGCGCGGCTATTCCGCGAGCGCCTTCCAGCTGCGCATGACGCGCGAAGAGATCGGCAGTTACCTCGGCGCCACGCTGGAGACCGTGAGCCGCTGCCTGTCCTCGCTGGCGCGCCAGGGCTTCGTCACGGTGCGCCGCCGCCAGATCGAAATCATCGACCCCGAGGGCCTGCGCGCGAGCTACGCCGACTCGGTCTAGCCCGCGTCCACGGCCCCCGGTCGGACCGGCGGCGGCGCCGCACGCGCGCGACTTGACGCGCATCATCCTGGCGCTGGCCCGGCGTTCCAAGATGGGTCCCGTTGCCGCGCCCCGCGGCCCCCAGGACCTCACCGGAGAAGCCCATGAACATCGCCAGCCTGTGCCAACGCGCCGCCGTGGCCATCGACGCCAACGCCCCCCTCAACGAAGCCGCCCACCGCATGTTCGACGAACACGTCGGCGCCTTGCTGGTGGTCACCGGCGAGAACCCGCCCCAGGTGGTGGGCGTGGTGACCGACCGCGACATCGTGATCGACGCCCTGGCGCGCTCCAGCGCGGCGGGCGCCGACCTGCGCATCGGCCACCTCGCCAAGTCACCGCCGGTCGCGGTGCGCGGCACGGCCGACGTGCACGAAGCGGCCAGCGCCATGGAGCAGGCCGGTGTGCGCCGGCTGCTGGTGGTCGACGAGGACGGCGGCGTGGTCGGCGTGCTCTCCATCGACGACCTGTTCGCCGCCGTGGCCGAGGAACTGCGGCTGCTCGCCGGCGCGCTGCGCAAGGGCCTCGCCCACGAACACCAGGACCGCCAGACCCCGTTGCCACCCCAGGGACAGCGGCCGGTGTACCCCTACTTCGGCACGGCGGCCACGCACTGAGGCCAGGGCAACATGGACAGCATTCTCGTCGTCCACTACTCGTACACCGGCGTGTCGCGCCGCGCGGCGCAGCTGCTCGCCTCGCACCACGGCTGGCCATTGGGCCAGGTGGATGACCTGCACCGGCGCGCCGGCGCCAGCGGCAGCTGGCGCTGCGTACTGGACTCCCTGCTGAGCCGGCGGCCGCGCATCCGCTACGCGGGGCCCCGACCCGAGGACTTCCGCACCGTGGTGCTGGTGGCACCCATCTGGATGTACCGCCTGGCGGGGCCGATGCGCAGCTTTCTGCACGAACACCGCCTGCGCCGCGTGGCCGTGGTCGTGACCATGGGCTCGGCCGGCGCCTCCAACGCCTTCGCCGAGGTCCAGCGGCTCACCGGCAAGCCACCGGTGGCGACGCTGGCGCTGACCACGCGCGAGGTGGAAACGGGCAGCGGCACCACGCGCCTGCTCGACATGGGCGAGCGGCTGCGCCCCGGACACACGACCGCTCGCCTGAGCGCGGCGATGGGCTGAAGCGGCCATGCTGAACGACAAGACCGCCCTGGTGACCGGCGCCGCCTCGGGCATCGGCCGCGCCATCGCCCTGGCCTACGCGCGCGAAGGCGCGCGCGTGGTGGTGTCCGACACCGACGCCGACGGCGGGCAGGCCACGGTGGCGCAGGTGCGCGAGCGCGGCGGCCAGGCCCTCTTCGTCGCCGCCGACGTCGCCAAGCCCCGCGACCACGAGCGACTGGTGCAGCGCTGCCTCAAGCAATTCGGCCGCCTCGACATCGCCTGCAACAACGCGGGCATCGGCGGGGAACTGGCGCCCACCGCCGACTACCCGCTGGAGGCCTGGGACCGCGTGATCGCCATCAACCTCTCGGGCGTATTCCATGGCCTGCGCGCCCAGATCCCGGCCATGCTCAAGGGCGGCGGTGGCGCCATCGTCAACATCGCCTCCATCCTGGGCGCGGTGGGCTTCGCCAACGCGCCCGCCTACACCGCGGCCAAGCACGGCGTGGTGGGGCTCACGCAGGCGGCCGCGCTGGAGTACGGCGCGCAGGGCATACGGCTCAACGCGGTCGGCCCGGGCTTCATCCACACGCCCATGATCGCGCGCCTGGAAGACGACCCCGCCTCGGTCGCGCAGCTCGTGGCGCTGCACCCCATGGGGCGCCTGGGCCGGCCCGAGGAGGTGGCCGAGCTGGTGCTCTGGCTCAGCGGCCCCGCGGCGTCCTTCGTCACGGGCGCCTACTACCCCGTGGACGGCGGCTACCTCGCGCGCTGAGCGCGCGCGAGCGGGCGGCAGGACCATGCGCGCACCGTAGGCCGGGCGCGGCGGCGGGGGCTTGACGGGTGTCAAGGGACATCACGGGGCGGGCGCGGCCCGCACCGTTGCGGAAACAGAAACGGTGCGTTGCCCCGGGGGTGGTTTTTCCAATTAAGGGAAAACCCTAGAGTACACCCATGCCAAACAGAAAACGGCATTGACAGACAAACACCACCAACAACCAACCCTCTTCAAGGAATTGCCATGAAAACCGCTCAAAACCTCGCCCTCTCCATCGCCCTCGCCCTGGGCGCCGGTGCCGCCTTCGCCGAAGGCCCCATCGAAGGCAACGAAGTCTTCAACTTCCAATCCACCCTGAGCCGCGCCGAAGTGCAGGCCCAGGCCGTGCAAGCCAACCAGGCCGGCCTGGTCGCCCGCGGCGAGATCGTCCCCGTGCAGGAAACCCTGGCCGACAGCGGACTGAGCCGTGCGCAGGTTCGCGCCGAAGCCATCGAAGCCCGCCGCCTGGGCCTGATCGCCAGCGGCGAGATCCTGCCGGTGGCCACGCCCGCCCAGGTCGAGCAGATCCGCACCGCCGGCCTGCGCGCCGCGACCGGCGACAAGCTGGTGCAATCGGGCCAGCCCGCCGTGACCGCGAACTGAGCGGCCAGCGCCTCCACGACAACGGCCCTGCGGGGCCGTTTTCTTTTGCGCCCGCGCGGTCCCGCAGAATCCGATCTGCGATACTGGACTTAATTAACTCATTAGAGAATTAAAGCGCGTGAACAAGCCCTCCCCAGCGGCCCCCGAAGAGCGCCTGCGCGACGCCGACCGATCGCAGGCCACCATCCTCAAGGCCGCGCGCGACGAGTTCTCCGAACACGGGCTGGGCGGCGCGCGCATGGACCGCATCGCCGAGCGCGCGGGCCTGAACAAGCGGCTCATCTACTACTACTTCGAGGACAAGGAACGCCTGTTCCAGGCGGTGCTGGAACAGACCTACCACCACATCCGCGAGGAAGAGCACAAGCTCAACCTGCTGCACCTCAAGCCCGAAACCGCGCTGCGCCGCCTGGTGGAGTTCACCTGGCACTACTACCTTGAGCACCCCGAGTTCCTCACCCTGCTCAACAGCGCCAACCTGCACAAGGCGCGGCACCTGGCGCAGTCCGAGCGGGCCCGCGAACTGAACTCGCCGCTGGTGCTCATGCTGCAGGACATCATCGAGCGCGGCCAGGCCGACGGCAGCTTTCGCGGCGGCATCGACCCGGTGCAGCTCTACGTGTCGATCGCCGGGCTGGCGTACTTCTATCTGTCGAACAACCACACGCTGTCAGCCATCTTCGGGCGCGACCTGATGGCCCCCAAGGCCCTCAACGAACGGCTCTCGCACATGTGCGACGTGATCCTAGGGTATGTCCTGAGAGGCTGAGCCGGCGGGCGCCTTGACGGCGAGGGGAGCGGTTCCTAGCATTAACCGTTCGGTGAATTAACCCCCCTCCAGGAGACATCGCATGACCACCGCCCGGCCGCTGCGCCAGTTGCTCGTCGCCTCTCTGCTCGCCGCCGCCGCCGGCGGCGCCTTCGCCCAATGGAAGCCCGACCGCCCGATCACGCTGATCGTGCCCTGGGCACCCGGTGGCTCCACCGACCAGGTCACGCGCGTGACCGCGGCCGAACTGGAAAAGCACCTGGGCCAGAAGATCGTCATCCTCAACCAGCCGGGCGCCTCGGGCTCGGTGGGCACCAAGAACGCGCTGGCCGCGCCGGCCGACGGCTACACCTGGACGGCCGGTGGCGCCAAGGACCTGGGCACCTACAAGGTGCTGGGCATGCTGGACACCTCCATCAGCGACTGGAACCTGTACCTCAACGTGGCGCACATCGCGGTGGTCGGCGTCAACGCGGACACGCCATACAAGACCATGGACGACCTGCTCAAGGCCATGAAGGCCAACCCAGGCACGGTCTCGGTGGCCACGGCGGGCGTGAACTCCAGCGGCCACTCGGCGATCGAGGCGCTGTCGCGCGCGGCCGGCGTCACCTACAAGCACGTCACCTACGACGGCGGCGCGCCGGCGGCGGTGGCCGCCGCCTCGGGTGAGACGCAGGTGACCACGCAGCTCGCCGCCGAGCAGACCGACATGATCCGCGCCAAAAAAATCCGCCCGCTCGCGGTGGTGGGCGACAAGTCGATCGAGATCGAGGGCTTCGGCACCATCCCGCCGCTGTCGCAGTTCGTCCCGGGCTTCAAGGACCCGATCAACTACTTCGGCGTCTTCGTGCCCAAGGCCGCGCCGCCCGAGGTGGCGCAGACGCTCAACCGCCTCTGGGCCACCGAGATGAGCAAAAGCGAGGCGCTGAGGAAGTACGCGCAGTCGCGCGGCGCCATGTTCGCGCCGATGGCGGGCGAAGAAGCGCAGAAGGCCGTGTTCCCCGCGGTCCAGGCCTACGCCTGGACGCAGCAGGCCGCCGGCAAGGCCAAGGTGTCGCCCGACACCGTGGGCATTCCCAAGCCCTGACGCACCGCGGGGTCCCACATGACCGAGGGTGGAACCGCCGCCCGCTCCGATCTGCGGGGCGGGGCGGGCTGGGTGGGCTTTGGCCTGCTGATCCTGATCGGCTCCTGGCGCATGGAGCGCTTCGAGTCCATGGGCGCGCAGCTCTACGCCATGCCGGGCTTCGTCCCGGCCCTGCTGGGCGGCGCGCTGGTGCTGCTGGGCGCGGTGCTGATGCTGCGCGGCTGGATGCGCCGGCGCCACGCCGCCCGCGCGGGCGCTGCCCCTGAGGCCGACCCCGGCCCGGCGCCGCTGATCAACCGCCGCATCGCCGCCACGCTGGCGCTGACGCTGGCCTACGCGGCGGTGCTGATCGGGCGCCTGCCGTTCTGGCTGGCCACGGCGGCCTTCGTCGCGGCCTTCGTGGCGCTGTACGCGCCGCCCGAACAGCGCCCCGCGCGCCGCCTGGCGGTGGCGCTGCTGGCCGGCGCGCTCACCTCGGCCGTGGTCACCTGGGTGTTCCAGTCCATCTTCCTGGTTCGCCTTCCCTGAGCCCCCCGCACCATGTTCGACGGTCTGCTCCTGTTCGGCCAATCCATCGCCAACTTCTCCTCGCCCTCGACGGTCGGCCTGGCCCTGCTGGCCTCGCTGGTGGGCGTGGTGATGGGCGCCCTGCCCGGCCTCACGGCCACCATGGCGCTGGCGCTCATGACCACGCTCACGCTCAAGCTGCCGCCCTCGCAGGCGCTGCTGATCCTGATCTGCACCTACGTGGGCTCCATCTACGGCGGCTCGCGTTCGGCCATCCTGCTCAACATCCCGGGCACGCCGGCCTCGGCCGCGTCCTGCCTGGACGGCTACACCCTGGCCCGCCAGGGCCTGGCCGGCCGCGCCATGGGCATCGCCACCACCGGCTCGGTGATGGGCACGCTGATCGGCATGTTCTTCCTCGCCACGCTCACGCCGGTGCTGGGCGGACTGGCGCTGAAGTTCGGCGCCTACGAATTCTTCTGGCTCGCGCTGTTCGGCGTCATCATCGCCGGCACGCTCACCGGCGACGACCCGCTCAAGGGCTGGATCGCCGGCATCGCCGGCCTGTTCGTGGCCACCATCGGGCAAGAGCCGCAGTACGGCTACGAGCGCTTCGCCTGGGGCCTGCGCGACCTGGCCGGCGGCATCCAGCTGGTGCCCGCCCTGGTCGGCGCCTTCGGCTTCGCCGAGCTGCTCACCAGCATGCGCGCGCGCCAGGCGCCGGTGACCATCAGCGCCTTCGACACCGTCATCCCCAAGCTGCGCGACGTCTTCCAGTACTGGCGCACCATCCTGCGCTCGGGCCTCATCGGCACCGGCGTGGGCATCGTGCCGGGCGTGGGCGAGGACGTGGCGGCCTGGTCGTCCTACGCCGCCGCCAAGCGCGCCAGCCAGGAAAAAGAGAAGTTCGGCAAGGGCTCGGTGGAAGGCCTCATGGCCGCGGAGACCGGCGACAACGCCTGCGTGCCGGGCGCGATGATCCCGGTGCTCACGCTGGCCATTCCGGGCTCGGCGCCGGCGGCCGTGCTGATGGCCGCGATGATCATCCACGGCGTCAAGCCGGGACCGATGATCATGGTGGAGAGCCCGCAGTTCGTGTACGACGTGGTGGCCATGATGCTGTTCGCCACCATCGGCATCCTGATCTACGGCCTGGTGCTCACCAAGGCCCTGGTGCAGGTGCTGCGCGTGCCCCAGCACCTGATCGTGCCCATCATCTTCGTGCTCTGCGCGGTCGGCAGCTTCGCCATCGCGGGCCGGCTGTTCGACATCTACGTGATGCTGGCCTTCGGCCTGATCGGCTTCGCCCTGCGCCACCATGGCTACCCCATGGCGCCGCTGGTGCTGGGCATCGTGCTGGGCGACCTGCTGGAGAAGAACCTGCGCCGCGCGCTGATCCTCTCCGACGGCGACCTCACGCCCTTTTTCACCCGGCCCATCGCCGCCGCCGTGGCGGCGCTGATCTTCGCCACCATCGCCTGGCGGGTGTGGTCCTTGGTCCGCCCCTCCCGCGCGGGGCGCGCGCCGGCATGAAGCTCTCGCTGTGCAACGAGGTGCTGCTCCCGCTGCCGCTGGCCGCGCAGTGCGAGGCCGCCGCGCGCTGGGGCTACGCGGCGCTGGAACTCGCGCCCTTCACCCTGGCCGACGACCCCTCCACGCTGCGCGCCGCCGATGCCCGCCGCTGGCGCGACACGGCGCAACAACAGGGCCTGGCCATCAGCAGCCTGCACTGGCTGCTGGTGCGGCCCGAGGGCCTGTCGCTGGTGAGCGATGACGCCGCGCAGCGCCGGCGCACGCTGGACCTGCTGCGCCAGCTGATCGACCTGGCCGCCGCCTGCGGCGCGCGCGTGCTGGTGCACGGCTCGCCGCGCCAGCGCTCGCCCGGCCCGGGGCAGAGCGTGGCCGACGCGCTCGCGCGCTTCGAGGCCGCGCTGGCCGAGCTCGCGCCGCACGCCGCCGCGGCCGGTGTCACCTACTGCGTGGAGCCCCTGGGCCGCTTCGAGACACCGGTGATCAATACCGTGGCGGAGGCCGCCGACCTGGTCGACCGCGTCGGCTCGCCCGCGCTGCGCACCATGCTCGACGTGAGCGCGGCCTCGCACAGCGAGAGCGAGCCTGTGCACGAGGTGCTGCGCCGCTTCCTGGCCAGCGGGCACATCGCGCACGTGCAGCTCAATGACCACAACCGGCGCGGCCCCGGCCAGGGCGACACCGACCAGCGCCCCGTGCTGCAGGTGCTCAAGGACAGCGCCTACGCCGGCTGGGTGGCGGTGGAACCCTTCGACTGCGTCCCCGACGGCCCGGGCTGCGCCGAGGCCAGCGCGCGGCACGTGCACCAACTCTGGAAAGGCCTGACATGAGCGGCGTGAACCTTCGCCTGCACGCCATCGATCTGTACGAGCGCCACGTCACGCTGCGCCTGCCCTTTCGCTTCGGCGCGGCCACCGTCACGCAATGCCCGCAGGCCTTCGTGCGCGTGCACGCCGAGGCCCAGGGCCGCCGCGTGGAGGGCGCCGGCGCCGAGCTGATGGTGCCCAAGTGGTTCGACAAGTCGCCCGCGCTCACGCACGAACAGAACTTCGAGCAGCTGCGCGAGTCGCTGCGCAACGCGCGCGAGGCGCTGCTGGCCCAGCGCGATCCACTCACGCCCTTCGCGCACTCGCAGTCGGGTGGCGAATCGGCCATCGCCGTGTCGGTGGCGCGCGGCCTGCCGCGCCTGGCCGCGCAGTTCGGCGCCGCGCTGCTGGACAAGGCCGTGGCCGACGCGGCCCTGCGCGCGGCCGGCCTCTCGTGGGTGGACGGCCTGCGCGCCGGCGCGCTGGGCGATCCCTGGAGCGCGGGCCTCACGATCGCCCACCCCGACGCGGTGGTGCTGCGCCACACCGTGGGCCTGGCCGACCGCCTCAACGACGACGACCCCGGCAGCGACCCCGGCGATGGGCTGCCCGCCACATTGGAAGCCGCCATCCGCCGCCAGGGCCTGCACCACTTCAAGCTCAAGCTCAGCGGACGCGTCGAGGCCGACGTGGACCGCCTCTCGCGCATCGCCGCCGTGCTGCGCGCGCACGCGCCCGAGCACCGCGTCACGCTGGACGGCAACGAAACCTTCGCCGACGCCGCCAGCCTGGGCGCCTACTGGCAGGCGCTGCGCGCCACGCCCGCGCTGGCCGAACTGCTGCGGCGCACCCTGCTGCTGGAGCAGCCGCTGGCGCGCGCCGTGGCGCTGCGAGAACCCATCGCGCCGCTGGGCATCGACGTCCCCGTGATCCTCGACGAGTCCGACGACCACGCCCACGCGCTCGACGAGGGCCTGGCCCTGGGCTACCGCGGCATTTCGAGCAAGGCCTGCAAAGGCATCTACCGCTCGCTGCGCAACGCGCGGCGCATCGCGCAGGACCCGCGCCTGCTGCTGTCGGGCGAGGACCTCACCTGCCAGGCCGGCCTGGCGGTGCAGCAGGACACGCTGCTCGCCGCCAGCCTGGGTGTGCGCCACATCGAACGCAACGGCCACCACTACGTGGACGGCTTCGGCAGCGCGCCCGCCGAGGAGGCCCAGGCTTTCGCCAGCGCCCACGCGGGCTTCTACGACAACGGCGGCGGCCGGCCGCGCCTGGCCGTGCGCGAGGGCCGGCTGGACCTGCGCTCGCTGCACACACCGGGCTTCGCCAGCGCGGCGGCGCCGCTGTGGCACAGCCTGAAGGCCATCGACTGACTTTCCCCATCCCCCAAGGAGACCCATGAAATCCCTCTTCGCCGCGGCCCTGGCCGTGTCCTCCCTGGCCCTGGGCCTGCCCGCCGCCGCGCAGGGCGGCTACCCGAACAAGGCGATCCGCGTGATCGTGCCGTTCGCGGCCGGCAGCACCACGGACATCATCGCCCGCGCCATCACCGACAAGATGAGCCAGAGCATGGGCCAGCCGGTGATCGTGGACAACCGCGGCGGCGCCAGCGGCACCATCGGCCAGGCCGCGGTGGCCACGGCCGCGCCCGATGGCTACACCATCATGATCCACTCGTCCTCGCACACGGTGAGCCCCTCCACCTTCGCGAAACTCTCCTTCGACACCGCGAACGACTTCGCCGGGGTCACACCGATCTCCTCCACACCCAACGTGCTGGTGATCGCGCCCAGCAAGAACCTCAAGACCCTGCCCCAGCTCGTGGCCCACGCCAAGGCCCACCCCGGCAAGATGAACTTCGCCTCGGCCGGCCAGGGCAGCGCCACGCACCTGAACGCCGAGAAGTTCAAGATGGCCGCGCAGATCGACGCGGTGAACATCCCGTTCAAAGGCTCGGCCGAGGCCGTGACCGAGGTCATCGCGGGCCGCGTGGACTACTACTTCTCGCCCATCGCGCCCGTCATCGGCCAGATCAAGGACGGCCAGTTGCTCGCCCTGGCCGTGGGCTCGCCGCGCCGCGCCAGCGCCCTGCCCGAGGTGCCCACCACCGCCGAGGCCGGCGTGCCCGGCTCCGAGTTCAACTTCTGGATCGGGATGATGGCGCCGGCCAAGACGCCGCGCGACATCGTCAACCGCCTGCACGACGAGGTGGTGAAGGCCCTGGCCACGCCCGAGGTGAAGGAGCGCTTCCTCAAGCTCGGCGCCGACGCCTGGACGCTCAAGCCCGAGCAGTTCGACGCTTACATCAAGGACGAGATCAAGGCCAACGCGGCCCTGGTCAAGGCCGCCGGCCTGCAGGTCGGCAACTGAATCCCCCGCACGACGACAGCACCAGCAAGGACCTTCACATGGCAGTCAAGACACTCGGCCTCATCATGCACGGCGTGACCGGGCGCATGGGCATGAACCAACACCTCATCCGCTCGATCTGCGCCATCCGCGCTCAGGGCGGCGTTGTCCTGAGCAACGGCGAGCGCGTGATGCCCGACCCCATCCTCATCGGCCGCAACGCCGAGAAGATCGAGGCCCTGGCCAAGGCGCACGGCATCGCGCGCTGGGGCACCGACCTCGACGCCGCACTGGCCAACCCGGCCGACACGGTGTTCTTCGACGCCGGCACCACCCAGATGCGCCCCACGCTGCTGGCCAAGGCCATCCGTGCGGGCAAGCACGTCTACTGCGAGAAACCCATCGCCACCAACCTGAACGAGGCGGTGGAGATCGCGCGCCTGGCGCAGGAGGCCAGCCAGAAGCGGGGCCTCAAGCACGGCGCCGTGCAGGACAAGCTCTTCCTGCCCGGCCTGCGCAAGCTCGACATGCTGCGCCGCGCCGGCTTCTTCGGCCGCATGCTCAGCGTGCGCCTGGAGTTCGGCTACTGGGTGTTCGAGGGCGACCTGCAGCCCATCCAGCGCCCGAGCTGGAACTACCGCAAGGAAGACGGCGGCGGCATGATCCTCGACATGATGTGCCACTGGCGCTACGTGCTGGACAACCTGTTCGGCGAGGTGAAGGCGGTGTCCTGCATCGGCACCACGCACATCCCCCAGCGCTGGGACGAGGCCGGCCAGCCCTACGAGTGCACCGCCGACGACGCGGCCTACGCCACCGCCGAACTCACCGGCCACAACGGCGAGCCCGTGATCGCGCAGCTCAACATGAGCTGGGCCACGCGCGTCAACCGCGACGACCTGGTGACCTTCCACGTCGATGGCACCCACGGGTCCGCCGTCGCCACGCTGACCGGCTGCAAGGCGCAGAGCCGCGTGAACACGCCGCGCCCGGTGTGGAACCCGGACGTCAAGCAGACCATGAACTTCGCCGAGCAGTGGCAGGACGTGCCCGACACCCAGGTCTACGACAACGGCTTCAAGATCCAGTGGGAGCACTTCATCCGCCACGTGGTGGAGGACGCGCCCTACCAATGGACCCTGCCTGAAGGCGCCAAGGGCGTGCAACTGGTGGAGGCCGCGCTGGCGAGCTGGAGCGAGCGCCGCTGGATCGACGTGCCGGCACTGAAGGTCTGACATGGCGATCTCCCTGCCACTGCCCACCGCCTCGGGCGCGATCGAGGCCTACACCCTGCGCGGCAGCGCGCCGGTGAAGCCCGCGCCGGGCCTGACATTCAACCGCATCGCCTACTCGGCCGCGCATGTGGTGGCCGACCCACGCGCGGCCATCGACCCCTGGCTGCAATGCGCCATCGACTGGGACGCCACCATCGCCTACCGCCAGCGCCTGTGGTCGCTGGGCCTGGGCGTGGCCGAGGCCATGGACACCGCGCAGCGCGGCATGGGCCTGGACTGGCCGACCTCGCTGGAGCTGATCCGCCGCTCGCTCGACGCCGCCAAGGACCACCCCGGCGCGCTGGTGGCCTCGGGCTGCGGCACCGACCACCTGGTGCTGGAGAACGTGAAGACGGTCGACGAGGTCATCGCCGGCTACGAGGAGCAGATGGCCGCGATCGAGAAACTCGGCGGCCGCCTCATCGTGATGGCCAGCCGCGCGCTGGCGCGCGTGGCCAAGGGACCGGCCGACTACGAGCGCGTCTACGGTCGCGTGCTGAGCCAGGCGCGCCAGCCCGTGGTGCTGCACTGGCTGGGCAACATGTTCGACCCCGCGCTCAGCGGCTACTGGGGCACCAGGGACCTGGACGCCGCGATGGACACGGCGCTCGGCATCATCGCCGCGCACGCCGGCAAGGTGGACGGCATCAAGATCTCGCTGCTCGACAAGGACAAGGAGATCGCCATGCGGCGCCGCCTGCCGGCCGGCGTGCGCATGTACACGGGCGACGACTTCAACTACGCCGAACTCATCGCGGGCGACGGCTGGGGCAGCGAGCCCACCCACGGCAAGAGCGACGCGCTGCTGGGCATCTTCGACGCCATCGCGCCCGCCGCCAGCGCCGCGCTGGGCGAGCTGGCGCGGGGCAACACCCGCCAGTTCCACGACATCCTCGGCCCCACGGTGCCGCTGTCGCGCCACATCTTCGCGGCGCCCACGCGCTTCTACAAAACGGGCGTGGTCTTCATGGCCTGGCTCAACGGCCACCAGAGCCACTTCAGCATGGTGGGCGGCCAGCAGAGCACGCGCTCGCTGCCGCACCTGGCCGAGCTGTTCCGCCTGGCCGACGCGGCCAACCTGCTCGAACAGCCCGAGCTGGCGGCGCGGCGCATGAAGACGCTGCTGGCCTTGCACGGGATCGAGTGATGCGCGACTTCTCCACCGACCACCGCTGGCTGTCCATCAACACCGCGACGGTGCGCAAGAGCCAGGGCCAGGACCTGCCGCTGCCGCAGATCCTGGACGCCGTGGCGCGCCACGGCATCCCCGCCATCTCGCCGTGGCGCGACCAGGTCGCGGCCGCCGGCCTGAAGGCCGTCTCCGCGCAGGTGAAGGCCCTGGGCCTGAAGCTCTCGGGCTATTGCCGGGGCGGCATGTTCCCCGCCGTGGACCCGGCCGGCCTGGCCGCCGCGCGCGACGACAACCGGCGCGCCGTGGACGAGGCCTGCGAGCTCGGCGCGCCCTGCCTGGTGCTGGTGGTGGGCGCACTGCCCGGCGCCCTGGCGGGCAAAGCCGCGCACAAGGACATCGCGCGCTCGCGCCAGCAGGTGAGCGAGGGCATCGCCGAGCTGCTTCACTACGCCAAGGGCCAGGGCATGCCGCTGGCCATCGAGCCCCTGCACCCCATGTACGCGGCCGACCGCGCCTGCATCAACACCCTGGAGCAGGCCCTGGACGTGTGCGACACGCTCGACCCCGGGCGCAGCGGTGCGCTCGGCGTGGCGGTGGACGTGTACCACGTGTGGTGGGACCCCAAGCTGCAGGCGCAGATCGAACGCGCGGGCCGCGAGCGCCTGCTGGCTTTCCATGTGTGCGACTGGCTCACGCCCACCACCGACCTGTTGAACGACCGCGGGATGATGGGCGACGGCGTGATCGACATCCCGCGCATCCGCGGCTGGGTGGAGGACCAGGGCTTCGGTGGCTTCAGCGAGGTGGAAATTTTCTCCACCGGCCACTGGTGGCAGCGCGGGCACGACGAGGTGCTGCAAACCTGCATCGCCCGGCACCGCAGCGTGGTCTGAGTCACAGGCGCGGTGTGACCTGGGTCACTTCCCGCCGGCTGGCGCCTGCCCGACACTGGCCGGATCGCCGCCCGCGCGGCCCCGCCCCGCACGAAGGAACCCCATGCCGCCCGCCCCGTTCACGCGTTTGTCCCTGTATGGCCTGCTGGCCCTCGCCCCCGTGGTCGCCGGCGCGCAAAGCGTGCGCAAGCTGAGCGACGGTGAACTGAGTTGCGCGCAGATCTACGCGGAGAGCCAGGCACTGGAGCAAGCCGGCGAGGCGCAGCGGGCCGATGCCCAGCAGGCGCAGCAGGCGATGGCGGACATCCAGCAGCAGATGATGCAGCAGGCCAGCGGCGCGCGCGGCGGCATGGGCTCGGCCATCGGCGGCGGGCTGCTCGGTCTGATCCCGGGCGGCGCGCAGGTGCAGGGCTATGCCATGCAAGCCGCGGCCGAGGCGCGCCGGGCGGACATGCAGGACAGCGTCGACAAGATGATGCAGGCCACCACGCGGCAGATGAACGCGGAGCAGGCCCTGGAGCGCACGCAGGCGCGCAGCGAACACCTGGCCGACCTGTTCCTGAAGAAGGACTGCAAGCTGTCCCAGGTGAAGGCCGGCACCGACCGGCCTCAGTGACGGCGGATCAGCGGCACTGTCCGTCCCAGGTGCTCTTCATGTTGGCGATCACGTCGGGGCGCACGCCCAGCCAGGTCTCGGCCTTCATGCCCGTGGCCTTGGCCTCGCAGTGAAGCCGCGCCGGCGCGGGGGGCGTGGCCGGCATCAGGCGGATCAGGCCGGAGAGGGCGCCGCAGTACTGTTGGAGGTTCTTCGCCTGCAAGGCCTTGTCGCGCTGGGCGCGCAAGGTGTCGTACTCGGCGCACTGCGGGTCGGGCGCGGCCAGGGCGGTGGTGGCAAGAAGGGACAGGACGAGACCGAGCAGCGAAGGGGACATGGGAGCGGGCCCGAGCGGGGGCGTTGTGTGGACGGCCGCGAGTATCCCGGGCGCCGGTTCCCGGCGTAAGTGACCCCGGTCACATCGTCGGCGGGGCCACCGCAGCGCCCGCCAGCGCGTCCATCAGCTGCTGCGCCCGCACGGGCTTGTGCAGGTAGGGCACGCCGCTGGCCTTGATGTCGGCGATGCGCTGGGGCGCGGTTTCGCCGGTGACCAGCAGGGTGCGCAGGTGCGGCGACGCGCGGCGCAGTGCGAGCAGGTGCTCGAGGCCATTGCCATCGCCCGGCAGGCGGAAGTCGGACACCACGGCCTCGATCGGGTGCCGATCCAGCAGCTGCCGCGCCTGCCCCAGGTCGCCGGCGGGGTACACGGTGCAACCGCAGGACGAGAGCAGCAAGGCCAGGGCCTCGCGGCCGACCGGCTCGTCGTCGATGACCAGCACATGGCGCGGCAGCGGCTGTTCGGCCGGCGCCCGCCCGGTGTCCGCCGCCCGGGGAGCGTCGAGCGCGGCGGCCCGCCGCACCCAGACCCGACAGCGCGTGCCCCGCTGCGGCGCGGACACCAGCGCGATGGGGTGCTCCAGCAGGCCGGACAGCCGCTTGACGATGGACAGGCCGATGCCCAGGCCATGGGCGCGGTCGCGCTGCGGGTTGGCGAGTTGGTAGAACTCGTCGAACACCCGCTGCTGGTGTTCGGCGGCGATGCCGATCCCGGTGTCGATCACCTCGAAGCAGACCCAGCCCTCGCGGGCCGCCGGCGCCCCCGAGCGCGCCGCGACCAGCACGCCGCCGCGTCGCGTGTACTTGATGGCGTTGTCGATCAGGTTGCCGAGCAGGCGGGTGAGCAGCTGCGCGTCGCTCACGACGGCCAGGTCCCCCGGCGCGCGGAAGCGGATCTGCAGGTCGCGCGCCTGGGCGCTGCCCGAGAACGTGTGGCTCAGCGCGAGGAACAGATCGTGCACCCGCAGGGGCTCCAGCCGGGGCTGCACCGCCCCCGCGTCCAGCCGCGAGATGTCCAGCATGGTGTCGAGCGACTGGTTCAACACGCGCACCGAGTGGCCCAGCCGCGCGACCGTTCGCGCGCTGTCGGCGTCGAGCCGGGCGCGCTCGAGCACCGAGGTGAACAGCGAGATGGCGTGCAGGGGCTGGCGCAGGTCGTGGCTGGCGGAGGCAAGGAAGCGGTTCTTTTCCCGGTTGGCGTGTTCGACCAGCTCCACCTGTTGCGCCAGGCGGCGCGCGAGGTCTTCCTTCTCGAAGCGAACCGTGAGCGACTGCGCCAGCAGATCGGCCTGCTGGAATGTCCACTTGAGCGTCATCGCCAGAAAAAGCGCCATGCAAAAGGCCAGCACCCAGCCGACCAGGCCACCGTGCCAGAGGCAGGCGGTGACCATGCCAGCGGCGGCCGGGACGCTGAACGCGGCGATGGTCTGGCGGTGCGTGGAGACGATGGCCGAGCCCAGCGAGATCGCGCCGATGATGAACAGGGAGATCAGCAGCAGGCCGTCGACGCTTCGGTGCGCGCTCAGCAGCCAGGGCGCGCAACCCCACATGGCGCCCAGCAGAAAGATGTCGCGCACGCGGCCCCGCAGCACCGCCGACAGCTCGTGGTCCTGCAGCGGGCCCCGGGCCTGCAGCCGCCGCCGCCGCAGGTAGGTGAGCAGCACGGCGGCATAGAACAGACCGAGCCAGACCAGCGGAAGGCTGGAGGCCCACTTCAGGTGGAAAACGATCGCCAGCGGCGTCGCGAAGGGAATGGGCGAGAGGATGCGCACCGGCCCGGTTTTTTCCAGCAGAAGCTCGAGCTGGATGCGCTGCACCGCCAGCGGCGCGGCGAGCGCGGGGGGGAGCTGCCATGGCCAGGCGGTCATGGCGGGCCTCAGGAAAAACGGCCGATCAGCTCGGCCCGGGAACGCACGTTGAACGAGAGAAAGATCGCCGACACGCAGTTCTTCACCGAGCCCAGCGCCAGCCCGGTCTCGGCCGCGATCGCCCGGTTGTCCAGGCCGCTCAGCAGCAGCTCCAGCACCTGGATCTGGCGGTTGTTCAAGGGCACCGACGGCAGCCCCGCGCCACGCGCGGCGCCCGGCCCAGCCGCGCCCGGCGCCGCGGCGCGTTCGATCGTGTCGAGCAAGCCGCTCAGGTCGCCGGTGTCGCCCGTCTTGCAGAAGTACCCCAGGGCGCCGTGGGCCAGCGCCTCCTCGCGCACGCGGGCGTCGTGCGTGCCCGACACGATGGCCACCCCCAGCCGCGGGTAGAGCCGGCCCAGCAGCTTGAGCCCGGACAGGCCGCGCGCATCGCCCAGGTTCAAGTCGAGCAGGAGCAGGAACACCTCGTCGGCGCGGCGCTCCAGGAACGACAGGGCCTGCGCCAGGCTGTGCGCCTCCTCGACAGGGAAACGATCGGCGAAGCGCTGGACGATGACCTGGCGCAGGCCCACGCGCACCAGCTCATGGTCGTCCACCACCAGTAGGGTTCTCGGTTGCTGCTGCTCGGACATCGCGGGATCGGCCTTTCCTCTGTCGCTCGCCTGCCATGGGCCAAGCCTATCAGCGCCCCAGGTGCGGGTGCTTGGCGAACAGTTCCGCCGCCCACTCCACGAAGGCCCGCACCTTGGCGCTGAGGTGCCGGTTGGGCGGGTACACCACGTACACCGGGATCGTTTCGCAGGCCCATTCCTCCAGCACCTGCACCAGCTCACCGCGCTCGATCAGCGGCATGGCGACGAAGCCCCCGGTCTGCCCGATGCCCAGGCCGGCCAGCAGCGCGGCCGTCATGGCGTTGCTCTCGTTGACCGAGAGCCGGTAGCGGCCCGAAATCTCCAGCTTCTGGCCGTCCTTGTGGAATTCGTTCGGGTACATCCGCCCCGTGCGCGTGGAGAAGTAGTTGATCACCGTGTGATCGGTCTGCAGCTGCTCGGGGTGCGTGGGCCTGCCGTGCGCCTTCAGGTAGGCCGGCGAGGCCACCGTCACCAGCGACAGGTTGGCGATGCGCCGCGCCACCAGCGACTGCTCCAGCAGCTCGCCGCCGCGGATCACGCAGTCCACGTTGTCGGTGATCAGGTCCACCGGGCGGTCGGTCACGCCCATGTCGAGCTGGATGTCGGGGTAGCGGCGATAGAAGTCGGCCAGCGCGGGAATGAGGATGAGCTGCGCCACCGAGGTCCCCACGTCCACGCGCAAGCGCCCGCTGGGCTTGGCCTGGGCATTGGTCATGCTGGCCTCGACGTCGTCGAGGTCGTTGAGCAGGCGCGAGGTCCGCTCGTAATAGGCCGCGCCGTCGGGCGTCACCGTCACGCGCCGCGTGGTGCGGTTGAGCAGCTTGACCTTCAGGCGCGACTCCAGGTGCTGCACCAGCTTGGTCACCGTGCCCTTGGGCAGGTCCAGCGATTCCGCGGCCTTGGTGAAGGTGCCCGCCTCCACCACGCGCGCGAACACGCGTATCGATTGCAACTGGTCCATTCCCCGGCTCCTGTTTGTGCTGTGCGGCGATTGTGGGGGCCGGATTGTTCATGCACCGGAAACAGAGCGGTGGCGCCATCCCGCTTTTTCCGCACGGCCGCTGTGCCTATAGTCGCGGCCATGGATTCCACTGCCTCCACCTTCGCCGCCGCGGCGGCGCAGACGCTGTCGGTGCCGGGCCAGCCGCCGCTCACGCTGCGCGTGCTGGGCCGCAAGCCGCGCGGCGGCGCGCGGCCGCTGGTGCTGCACTTCCACGGCGGCGCGTTCGTCTCGGGCGACCTGGACAGCGGCGCCTGCCTGGCGGAACTGTTGGCCGGCGCGGGCGCGGTGGTGGCCTCGCTGGCCTACCCGCTGGCGCCCGCGCACCGCTTTCCCGAAGCGCTGGAGGCCGGCTACGCCGCGCTGGAGTGGCTGCACAAGCAGCGCCCGCGCCTGGCCGGCAAGGACGCTCCCCTGTTCGTGGCCGGCGAAGAGGCCGGCGGCAACCTCGCGGCCGCCACCGCGCTGATGGCGCGCGACCGCGCCCACCCGCCGCTGGCCGGGCAGATCCTGGTGGCGCCCATGCTGGACCCGTGCAACGCCACCGCCTCGCTGCGCGAGACGCTGGGCGATTGCGTGGAATGCAAATGGGCCGAAGGCTGGCAACAGTACCTGCGAGGTCCCATGGACGCCGAGCACCCCTACGCCGTGCCCGGTCTGGCACAGCGCCTGGCGGGTCTGCCGCCCGCGCTGGTGCTCACGGGCGCCGACGACCCCATGCGCGACGAGGCCCTGGCCTACGCCGAGCGCCTGCGCGGCGCCGGCATCGCCGTGCGGGCCCATGTGCTCGGCATCGACACGGGCTGGCCCGACTCGCTGGCCGAGCCGCTGACGGCGGAATGTCCCTGCACCCACGAGGCGCGGGAACACCTGCGCGCCTTCTTCCAGGCCGCCACGCCGCCACCACCGTCCTGACGGGCGCCCGCGCCCCCTCTCCCCCCGTTCTCCCGACGCCATCCCCGGCCACACGCCGGGGATGGCCTTGCTCACCCTCAAAAAGGATCAGACCATGCCCCGCCCGTCCACCCAACCTTCGTCCCTGGGTCGCATCTGGCTGCCCATCGCCGCGCTGGCCGCCATCTCAGCGGCCGCGTTCGCGATCGCGCAACAGGCCATGACCGCGCAGGCCAGCGCGCCCGCCGATGCGGCACCGCCGCCCCTGCCGGTGTCGGTCGCCACCGTCGCCGAAAGCGACGCCACCCTCTGGGACGAGTTCTCCGGCCGCCTGGAAGCGGTGGAGCGCGTGGAGATCCGCTCGCGCGTGGCGGGCGCCGTGCTGGCCACGCACTTCCGAGAGGGCGCGCTGGTGGCCAAGGGCGCGCTGCTGGTCTCCATCGACCCCGCCCCCTACGAGGCCGAGGTGGCGCGGGCCGAGGCGCAGGCCAGCGCCGCGCAGGCCCGCCTGAGCCACGCCAGCGGCGAGTTCGCGCGCTCGCAGCGGCTCTGGCAGGACAAGGCCATCGCCCAGCGCGAGCTCGACGACCGCCAGAACGCGCTGCGCGAAGCCGAGGCCAACCTGCAGGCCGCGCGCGCCCAGGTACAGGCCGCCCGCCTCAACCTGGGCTACACCCAGGTGCGCGCGCCGGTGGCCGGGCGCATCGGCAAGGTCGACGTGACCGCGGGCAACCTCGTCGCGGCCGGACCGGGCGCGCCGGTGCTCACCACGCTGGTGTCGGTCAGCCCGATCTACGCCAGCTTCGACGCCGACGAACAGACCGTGGCGCGCGCGCTGCAGGGCCTGAACCGGGGTGGCGCCAGTGCCCACCGATCGCTCGAACGCATCCCCGTTCGGATGGGCACGGCCGGCGACGCCGACACGCCCTTCACCGGCCGGCTGCAACTCATCGACAACCAGGTCGATCCGCGCAGCGGAACGGTGCGCGTGCGCGCCGTCTTCGACAACGCCGACGGCACGCTCATGCCGGGCCAGTTCGCGCGCATCCGCATGGCGCAGCCGCGCAGCGCGCACCAGCTGCTGGTGAGCGAACGCGCCATCGGCACCGACCAGGACAAGAAGTTCGTGCTGGTGGTGGGCGATGACAACAAGGCCGAGTACCGCGAGGTGGCGTTGGGCGCGTCGGTGGATGGCCTGCGCAGCGTGCTCGGCGGCCTGAAGGCGGGCGAGCGCATCGTCGTCAACGGCCTGCAGCGCGTGCGGCCCGGCGCGCTGGTGCAGCCGCAGCCCGTCCCCATGAACCAGGCGCGCGCCACCCGCGACGCGCAGCAACTCGCGGCCAAGCAGCCCTGAGGCGCCCCGCAGAAACGGCTCCCCATGAACCTCTCCAAATTTTTCATCGACCGGCCGATCTTCGCGGGCGTGCTCTCGCTGCTGATCGTCATCGCCGGCCTGGTCGCCCTGCGCGGGCTGCCGATCTCGGAGTACCCCGAGGTGGTGCCGCCCTCCGTGGTGGTGCGCGCCCAGTACCCGGGTGCCAACCCCAAGGTGATCGCCGAGACCGTGGCAACGCCGCTGGAGGAATCCATCAATGGCGTCGAGGGCATGCTCTACATGGGCAGCCAGGCCACCACCGATGGCGTGATGACGCTGACCGTGACCTTCCAGCTCGGCACCGACCCCGACAAGGCCCAGCAACTGGTGCAGAACCGCGTCTCGCAGGCCGAGCCGCGCCTGCCCGAGGAGGTGCGCCGCCTGGGCGTGACCACCGTCAAGAGCTCGCCCGACATCACCATGGTCGTGCACCTGGTCTCGCCCAACGACCGCTACGACATCAACTACCTGCGCAACTACGCGGTGCTCAACGTGAAGGACCGGCTGGCCCGCATCGAAGGCGTCGGCCAGGTGCAGATCTTCGGCGGCGGCGACTACGCGATGCGCGTCTGGCTCGACCCGCAGAAGGTGGCGCAGCGCGGCCTGTCGGCCGGCGACGTGGTGGCCGCCATCCGCGGCCAGAACGTGCAGGCCGCCGCCGGTGTGGTGGGTGCCTCGCCCGGCTTGCCGGGCGTGGATCTGCAGCTCTCCGTCAACGCGCAGGGCCGCCTGCAGACCGAGCAGGAGTTCGGCGACATCATCGTCAAGACCGGCACCGACGGCGCGGTGACGCGGCTGCGCGACGTGGCCCGCCTGGAGATGGGCGCGGCCGACTACTCGCTGCGCTCCCTGCTGAACAACCAGCCCGCCGTGGGCATGGGCGTGTTCCAGGCCCCGGGCTCCAACGCCCTGGAGATCTCGGCCCAGGTGCGCGCCACCATGGCCGAGTTGCAGCAGCACATGCCCGAGGGCGTGGAATACCGCATCGCCTACGACCCCACGCAGTTCGTGCGCGCCTCCATCGACTCGGTCATCACCACCCTGCTGGAAGCCATCGCACTGGTGGTGCTGGTGGTGATCCTGTTCCTTCAGACCTGGCGCGCCTCCATCATTCCCCTGCTGGCGGTGCCGGTCTCCGTGGTGGGCACCTTCGCGGTGCTGCACCTGTTGGGCCTGTCCATCAACGCGCTGTCCCTGTTCGGCCTGGTGCTGGCCATCGGCATCGTGGTGGACGACGCCATCGTGGTGGTGGAGAACGTGGAGCGCAACATCGAGGCGGGCCTGAGCCCGCGCGAGGCCACCTACCGCGCCATGCGCGAGGTCTCGGGGCCCATCATCGCCATCGCCCTGGTGCTGGTGGCCGTGTTCGTTCCGCTGGCCTTCATCAGCGGTCTCACCGGCCAGTTCTACAAGCAGTTCGCGGTGACCATCGCCATCAGCACGGTGATCTCGGCGATCAACTCGCTCACCCTCTCGCCGGCGCTCGCGGCCCTGCTGCTCAAGGGCCACCACGAACCGAAGGACGCGCTCACGCGCGGCATGGACCGCGTGTTCGGCGGCTTCTTCCGCGCCTTCAACCGCGTGTTCCTCCGCGGCGCCGCGTCCTACAGCGGCGGCGTGCACCGCGCCATCGGGCGCAAGGCGCTGATGATGGCGATCTACCTCGCGCTCGCGGGCCTGACCGTCGGCCTGTTCAAGGCCGTGCCCAGCGGCTTCGTGCCCGCGCAGGACAAGCAGTACCTGATCGGCTTCGCGCAGTTGCCCGACGGCGCCACGCTGGACCGCACCGACGCGGTCATCCAGCGCATGGGCGAGATCACCCGGCAAAACCCCAACGTGGAAGACGCCATCGCCTTCCCGGGCCTGTCCATCAACGGCTTCACCAACAGCTCCAACGCGGGCATCGTGTTCGCCACGCTCAAGCCCTTCGCCGAGCGCAGGAACGCCGACCAGAGCGGCGCCGCCGTGGCGGGCCAGTTGAACCAGGCCTATGGCGAGATCCAGGACGCCTTCGTGGTGATGTTCCCGCCGCCACCGGTGGCGGGCCTGGGCACCACCGGCGGTTTCAAGCTGCAACTCGAAGACAAGGCCTCGCTCGGCTACGAGGCCATGGACGCGGCGGTGAAGGCCTTCATGGCCAAGGCCTACCAGACGCCCGAGCTGGCCGGCATGTTCACGAGCTGGCAGGTCAACGTGCCGCAGCTCTACGCCGACATCGACCGCACCAGGGCGCGCCAGCTCGGCGTGCCCGTGACGGAAATCTTCGACACCCTGCAGATCTACCTCGGCAGCCTGTACGTGAACGACTTCAACCGCTTCGGCCGCACCTACAGCGTGCGCGCCCAGGCCGACGCGCCCTACCGCGCGCGCGCCGAAGACATCGGCCTGCTCAAGGTGCGCGCCACCAGCGGCGAGATGATCCCGCTGTCGGCTCTGATGAAGGTCGATGCCAGCTTCGGCCCCGAGCGCGCCATGCGCTACAACGGCTACCTCACGGCCGACATCAACGGTGGCCCGGCGCCTGGCTTCTCGTCTGGCCAGGCACAGGCCGCCATCGAACGCATCGCCGCCGAAACCCTGCCCGCCGGCATCGGCTTCGAATGGACCGAACTCACCTACCAGGAGATCCTGGCGGGCCATTCCGCGCTCTGGGTGTTCCCGCTGGCCATCCTGCTGGTGTTCCTGGTTCTGGCCGCGCAGTACGAGAGCCTGACGCTGCCGCTGTCCATCCTCCTCATCGTGCCCATGGGCCTGCTCGCGGCCATGACAGGGGTGTGGCTGGACGGCGGGGACAACAACGTCTTCACGCAGATCGGTCTGATCGTTCTGGTGGGCCTGTCGGCGAAGAACGCCATCCTGATCGTCGAGTTCGCGCGCGAACTGGAGTTCGCGGGCCGCACGCCGGTGCAGGCCGCCATCGAAGCCAGCCGCCTGCGCCTGCGCCCCATCCTCATGACCTCGCTGGCCTCGTCATGGGCGTGCTGCCCCTGGTGCTGGCCAGCGGCGCCGGCGCCGAGATGCGCTCGGCCATGGGCGTGGCGGTGTTCGCCGGAATGATCGGCGTGACCGCCTTCGGCCTCTTCCTCACGCCAGTGTTCTACGTGCTGCTGCGCCAGCTGACGGGCAACCGCCCCCTGCGGCAACACGGCGAGACGCCCCACTTCGAGGGCTTTGCCAGCGGCGCCGACGCCCGGCCCCTGCCCGCGGCCCCGGTCACGCATTGAAGGATTTCCCACCATGAACGCCATCAACCGCCTCCTGCCACTGGCCGCTGCCCTGGTGCTGGCCGGCTGCGCCACCGCGCTGCCGCCGCTGCCCGCGTCGGTGGACACGCCGGCGCAATTCAAGGAACAGGGCCAGGCCGCGCAGGCCACGGACGCTGCGCAGTGGACCACCGCCCCGCCCGCCGAGGCCCAGAGCCGCGGCACCTGGTGGAAGGCCTTCGGCGACCCGGTGCTCGATGAACTGATCGAACGCTCGGCCGCGGGCAACACCGACATCCAGCAGGCCGCCGCGCGGCTGGCCCAGGCGCGCGCGCTGCTGCGCGGCGCACAGGCGCAGCGGGCGCCACAGATCGGCGCCAGCGCCTCGGCCCAACGCGGCGCGGGCGCCGACACCGCGAACGGACCGGCGCCCGCCACGCTGCTGCAGGCGGGCCTGAACCTCTCGTACGAAGTGGACCTGTTCGGCCGCCTCGCGCGCGCGCAGGACGCCGCATCGCTGGACGCGCAGTCGCGCGAGGCCTTGCTGCAGAGCACGCGCCTGCTGGTGCAGGCCAAGGTGGCGCAGACCTACCTGGCCTTGCGCGCCACCGACACCGAACGCGCGCTGATGCGCGACACCGCCACGGCCTATGCCGACACCCTGCGCCTGACGCAGCGCCGCTTCGAAGCGGGCGACGTGGCCGAGCTCGAGGTCATCCGCATCCAGACCGAACTGGCGGCGACCGAGGCCGAGGTGATCGCGCTGGACCGCGCGCGCGCCGAACTCGAACACGCGCTGGCCGTGCTGCTTGGCGAACCCGCCTCGGGTTTCTCGCTGGCCGCCACCACCACGGCGCGCGCACTGCCCGCGATTCCGGCCGGCGTGCCGGCCACCGTGCTCGCGCGCCGGCCCGACGTGGCCGCCGCGCAGGCCGCCTTGCTGGCCGCGCAGGCCCGCGTGGGCGTGGCCCAGGCCGCCTGGTTCCCGCGGGTCTCGCTCACCGGTGCGGCAGGCCATGCCTCGCCGGAACTCGGCGAGCTGTTCCAGTGGTCCGCGCGCTCCTGGGGCGTGGGCGCGCTGTTGTCGCTGCCGCTGTTCGACGGCGGCCGACGCGAGGCCGGCGTGCAGGACGCGCGGGCCGGCTTCGACGCCGCCGCGGCTCAGTACCGCAGCCAGGTGCTCAACGCCCTGCGCGAGGTGGAGGACCAGCTCTCGGCCCTGCGCCTGTTGCGCGAGCAATCCTTGGCGCAAGGCCGCGCGGTCAGCGCCGCGCAGCGCGCCAGCGCGATCTCGGAAACGCGCTGGCGCAACGGGCTGGTGAGCCAGCTCGAGCTGCTGGACGCGCGCCGCAACGAACTGCTGAACCGCCGCCAGGCGCAGCGCGTGGAGGCGGCGCGGCAGCAGGCCACGGTGCGGCTGATCCGGGCCTTGGGTGGCGGTTGGGACGCCGAGCGGGGGCGCGGCTGAGCGCTGGCGACCAGCCCATTGCGTGGCGTGAACGCCAAGACAGGGGCGATCGTCAGAACCCCAGCGTTCGCACGAAGGCGTCCACGCCACGCCGCGGCGTCTCGACACTGTTCACCGGCGCGCGCTCGTCGCGGTAGCCCAGGGACAGGCCACACACCGTCACCTGCCCGTCAGGCATGCCCAGCAACGGCGCGATGACCGCGTGGTAGGGCGCGAAGCTCACCTGCGGACAGGTGTCGAGCCCGCGCGCGCGCGCCGCGAGCATCACGCTCTGCAGGAAGAGGCCCAGGTCCAGCCAGCTGTGCGGCTTCAGGCAGGCGTCGATGGCGAAGATCAGGCCCACCGGCGCGCCGAAGAAGCCGAAGTTGCGCCGCGTCTGGCGGGCGCGGGCAGCGGCGTCGCTGCGGTCGATGCCCAGGGCCTGGTAGTAGCGCGCGGCAAAGTCGGCCTGGCGCACGCCGTATTCGTCTGGCAAAGGCACCGGGAAGTGGTGCGGCGGCGGCAGTTGGCCGCTGTCGAACACGGCGGCAATGGCGGCCTCCAGCTCGCGGATCGCCGGGCCCGCGAGCGCATAGACCTGCCAGGGCTGCGTGTTCGAATTGCTCGGCGCGCGCGACGCCACGCGCAGGATCTCGAGCACCGTCTCGCGAGGCACGGCTTCGTCGCGAAACGCTCGCACCGAGCAGCGCGAGCGCAGCAAGCCATCGAGGCAGGCGGCGGTGTCGAACGTCGACGTGCTCATCGCGCGCCCTCGCCCGGCGCGGGGTGGTAAGCGATGCGCCCGGCCGGCAGGAAGAACAGCGCAATCACCGCGCCACCTTTGGCTTCGGGGTAGTGGTGGCTGCCAGGCGGCGGCGCGGTCCAGCCGGCCTCGCACCAGCCGTTGGGCCCGGCCAGCGCGGCCCCCGGCGTCACGGGGATCACCATGTTGAATTCGCCATAGGGATGCGCGTGGTATTGGCCGCGGTAGGTGCCGCCAGGATTGCCTTGCGTGTTGCCCCGGCTGTCCATGTAGACGGCGGTGATGCTGAAGTGGTGCGTGCGTTGCGACGGCTCCAGCAAGCGGCTGCGGCGGTAGATGGGTCCGTCGATCTCGACGTTGGCGGCCCACCCGTCCTGCACGCCCCGCCTAATCAGGCGCGCCAGGTTGTCGTAGAGCGCGCTGCCCGGGCCACGCTGCTCATTGAGCCAGCGCTCGACCTCGGTGCCCGCCGTCATGTCCTTCACTTCGGCGAGAAAAGGCACGCAGCGTTCGATGAGTTCATCTCGTTCGCGAATGACGGTGTCTGCGGACATGGCTCACTCCTCCATGCGAAAGCCCGAGGCGCGCACCACCGGCGCCCAGGTCTCGCGTTCCTGGCGGATCATGGCCGCGAACTCCTCCGGCGTGCGCGTGCGCACCTCCAGGCCCACCTTCTCGTAGCCGGCGCGCAGCGCGGCATCGCGACTGGCCTTCTCGATGGCGGCGTGCAGGGCGTTGACGGTGTCGGCCGGCGTGCCGGGTGGCACAAAGACGCCGTAGGTTTCCGCGCCACGGATCTGGCCGAAGCCTTGCTCGCCGAAGGTGGCCACGCTCGGCAGAAAGCGCGAGCGCTGCTCGCTCGTCACGCCCAGGATGCGGACCTTGCCCTGCTGCAGGTAGGGCAGGAAGTCGGCCACGAAACCGAAGTACGCAGGGATCTGCCCGCCCAGCAGGTCTTGCATGGCGGGGGCCGATCCGCGGTAGGCGATGTGCTCCAGCTTCAGACCACCCGCTTCCGACAGCTGGTAGCCCAGGAAGTGCGCCACCGAACCTGCGGCGGGCGAGGCGTAAAGGGCCGCGCGGGGCGTCTGGCGCACCCAGGCCACGTACTCGGGCAAGGTCTTCACGCTGGCGGGCACGTTGCCGCTGACCGCGAAGGCGCAGCCCGCCGTGACCACGGAAGACACGGGCACGAAGTCGGCATCGGCGTCGTACTGGAGCTTCGTGTAGACGTGCGGGTAGATGGTGAGCGCCGAGGTGTGCGTGCACAGCAGGGTGTTGCCGTCGGCGGTTTCGCGCTTGAGCTGGCTGTTGGCGATGCGCCCGGCTGCACCGGCGCGGTTGTCCACGATGTACGTACGGCCATCGCGCCGCCACGCGTCGGCGAGGTGGCGCGCCGTGGTGTCCAGCGTGCCACCGGCGGGGTAGCCCACGAGCATCTTGCCCGGGGTGTTGGCCCGCAAGGGCCACGAGGCGCCGGCCACCGGCAGCGCCGCCAGCAGTTGCGCGAACGCGCGACGGGAAAGTGCATTCATGGGGTCCTCTGCTTTCAATGGCGACCGATCGCCGATGGACCGAATGCTGCGACGATCGCGGGTTGCAGGGAACTGGTCTCTGTGCAATGGTTCATTGCACGGCATTCATATCGGAGTGGGCACTCATGAGCATCGGCAAGGTGGACCTCAATCTGCTGAAGGTCTTCGACGCGGTCTTCGAAGAACGCAACCTGGTGCTCGCGGGGCGCCGGCTGCACCTGAGCCAGTCGGCCGTGAGCCACGCGCTGTCGCGCCTGCGCGAGGTGGTGGGCGACGAGTTGTTCGTTCGCACCGGGCGCGGCATGGTGCCCACCGGCGGCGCGCTGCGCATGGCGCCCGCGCTGCGCGACGCGCTGCGCCGCATCGAATCGACGCTGGACGTTGCGCCGTTCTCGCCGCGCGGCTCGCAGCGCCAGTTCGTCATCGCGGCCAACGACCACGTCACCGCCGTTCTGGTAGCGCCGCTGGCGCGCAAGCTGCAGCGCGCCGCGCCGGGCGTGGACCTGGTCATCCGCCCGTCCACGCGGCTGGATCTGGCCGAGCAGATCGACCTCGGCCGCATTGATCTCGCGATCGGCATCTTCTCGCAGGTGCCACCGCGCATGAGCGCGCGCACGCTGCTGTCGCAGGGCGAGGCGATCCTGATGCGCAAGGACCACCCGGCGTCGCGCGGCCGGCTCACGCTGACGGCCCTCGCGCGCCACCCGCTGGTCACCATCTCGGTGGGTGGGCAGGAGGAAGGCGCGGTGGATGGCTTCATTCTGGAGCGCGGGCTGGCGCGCCAGTCGGAGATGTTCGATCGCGGCGCGCTGCACGAGGCGCTGGGCGGGCAAGGCGTGCAGCCGCGCGTGCGCGTGACCGTGCCGCATTCGCTCGCGATCCCTGCGCTGCTGCGCGACAGCGACATGCTGTCCATCGTGCCGGCCTCGCTGGCGCGCGCTCTCACGCGCGGCGACAGCGGCCTCGTGATGCGCCAGCCGCCCTACCCGTCCGCCGTGGCCACCACGCGCGCGGTCTGGCACAGCCGACACGACCACGACGCCGCGCACACCTGGCTGCGCGAGACCGTGGCGGAGGTGGCGCTCGCGGCCGGGAGGCCCGGCGCGGCGAAGACCTGAAGACCGCGGCGCGAGCTCAGGCCAGCACGTTCACCTGCGTGCCGACGCTGCCCGACGTGGCCAGGGGCAGCGCGCCGGTGACGCCTTGCAGCAGCGCCAGCGCGGCGCTGCCCTGCATGTCCATGGACTTGCGCAGCATCGCAAGCTGCACCTTCTGGGCCACGTCGGCCTGCTGGTTGGCCACGACGGCCTGGACCATGGCGGCGGGTGAAACGTCCACGGGAACTCCTGTTGCGGTATGCCTTGCTCCTGGTATCGGTCGGTCTCCCCCGTTCTTGAACCGCGCGCCCGCTTCAGCCCAGGCCAGGGCCCTCCCCCGCCTCCCGCGTCGCCTGCCGCATCAGCTCGATGAACCGCTGCGCCCCCAAGCCCAGCGGCCGCTCCGCGTTCCACACCACGTCCACCCACAGGCGCAGCTGGTTGCTGATGTTGCCGAAGCGGATTTCGGTGAGCCCGCCCGCCGCCACCAGCGGCTCGATGAGGCGACGCGGCAGGTAGGCCCAGCCCAGGCCGGCCTGCACCAGGCTCAGGGTGGCCAGGTGGCTGTCGGTGCGCCAGAGGTGGCGCGACAGCAGCATGCGCGGGTCGCGCCCGCGCGGGTCGCGGCTGGCCACGGCGATCTGGCGGATCTCGATCAGGTCGTTGAGCTGCAGCGCGCCCTGTCGCGCCTGGGCCTCGGGGTGGTCGGCGGCGATGACGGCCACGAACAGCTCGGTGCCCAACTCCTGGAAGCCCTCGCGCTCGTCGCTGCCCGGGCGCTCGAACACCAGGGCCAGCTGCGCCTCGCCGGCGTGCAACATGCGCAAGGCGTCGGCCTGCGGCGCCGACAGCACCTCCACCAGCAGCGCCGGAAATTCTTCGGCCAGCACCGCCAGTGACCGGCTCCAGGGCGCCGACAGCAGCTCGGGCGCAATGGCGATGGTGAGCTGGCGCTCCAGCCCCTGGTGCAGGGCCTGGGCCTGCGCGCCCAGGCGGCGCAGCTGGCTGGCGATCTGGCGCGCCTGCGGCTCCAGCGCGCGCGCCACGTCGGTGGGCCGGGGCTCGCGCGCGCTGCGGTCGAACAGCACCAGGTCCAGCTCGGCCTCCAACTGCGCGATGGCCATGCTCACCGCCGAGGGCACGCGGCCCAGCTGGCGCGCGGCGGCCGAGAAGGAGCCGGTGTCCAACACCGCCAGGAAGGTGCGCAGGTTGTCGCTGGTGAAGGCCATGGCCGCCTCGATCTATCAGATTTTCTGAAATTATCTGACTTTTCCCTTCAGAAATGCGCGCATACAGTGCCCCCATCGCCCCCGCCCATCCGCCGGGGGCCTCCCCCAAGGATTTCGTACCATGCAAGGCATCCGACGCAAGATCGTCTACGTTTCCCTCTACGAGCTGTTCGCCATCGCCGCCTCCAGCGCCGGCCTGGCCCTGCTGTCCGACAGCGGCCTGGGCCACGCCAGCGTGGCGGCGGTCGCGGCCTCGGCCATCGCCGTGGTCTGGAACCTGGCCTACAACACCCTGTTCGAGCGCTGGGAAGCGCGCCAGGCCACCAAGGGGCGCGGCGTGGCGCGCCGCATCGCGCACGCCCTGGGATTCGAGGCCGGCCTGGTGCTCATGCTGGTGCCGCTGTTCGCCTGGTGGCTGGGCGTGTCGCTGTGGCAGGCCTTCGTGCTGGACCTGGGCCTGATCGTGTTTTTCCTGGTCTACACCTACGTGTTCAACCTGGGCTTCGACCGCGTGTTCGGCCTGCCGGCCTCGGCCGCGCCGCAGCCGGCCCCGGGCGGCTGAGCCGGCTCAGGAATCCTGGAACAGGCTCTCCCGCACGCCCGAGACTTCGGGCAGCGGGAATTCCTGGCGCACCGCGCGCCCGAAGTAGCCCTGGCGCACGGCCTGGCTGGTCTGCCAGGCCGCGATGGTGGTCTGCGCCCGCTGCGCCTCGAGCAGGCGCATGGCCGGGGTGCGGAAGTAGATGATGAGCGCGGCCTCGCGTGGGTTGAAGCCTTCGCTCAGGCCCAGGTCGATGACCGCCTGGCGCAGGTGCGAGGGCACCGTGTTCGACGGAATGCCCAGTTCGCCGAGGGCGCGGCTCAGGCCGAAACGAAACCACGCTTTCTTCAACATGAAGAAATTAGAGCATTGGGTCGCCGCGGCGCACCCCCGGGAAGCCCCTCACTGTCGCCCATCTGTAGGACCTAAGCCACTGATCTGTGGCGGCCCCGCCGCGCCCTGGCCCGCCGCGTGCAGGACAAGCGCCAGCTGCCGCCGCTGACCAGCTTCCGCGACGGGCTGCTGCAAGAGGCGTCCAGTCCGCCTTGACCTGCAAGGTCATGGATTCGATGCACGCCGACCGGCACAGTGGGGCCCTACACCACAAGGAGCCCCCCATGTCGGACCTCTCCCAACTTCCCCTCGCCGTCGGCCACATGATTGGCCTGGGCGCGCTCGGTTCGTGCGTCGGCATCGGCCTCATGGCCAGCCGCTACCTCGAAGCCTCGGCGCGGCAACCGGAGATGATGGAAGCCCTGCAACCCAAGGTCTTCCTGCTCGCGGGCCTGCTCGACGGCGCCTTCATCATCTCGGTGGCGCTGGGCGTGTGGTTCGCGCTGGCGGCGCCCTTCCCCACCTGAACGCCGGCGATGCGTCCCTCCCCCACCCAGCACCGCGTGCTCGTGATCGGCGCCGTCGGCCGCGCCGGCGCCGCGGTGCTGCGCGAGCGGCTGGGCCGGGTGGACGCGGTGCCGGTGACCGTGCTCTGCACACGCGCCTTCGCGCACCTGCCGCGCGGCCTGGGCCATGCGGTGGTGGACGGCGATGGCTGGCGCGCCGGCCTGCCGCATGTGTCGCCGAGCGACGAGGTGGTGATCGTGCTTGACGCCCGCCGCCACGCGCGCGAGGCCGTGTTCTGGCGGCCCGAGCGGGCGGCGCTGGTAGCGCTGATGCAGGCCCTGCACGCGCGGGGCGTGCGCCGGCTGGAACTGGTGCACGGCCCGGGCCACACCCCGAACGCGGCCGAGCGCGCGGCGGTGCAGGCCCTGGGCTATGGCGCGCGCGAGGCCCGCGTGCGCCCGCCGTCGCCGCGACCGGGCGAGGCCGTCACGGGCGGCTGGCTGGAGCGCCTCGCCGCCTGGATGCTGCGCACGCTGATCGACACCCTGTACGCATTGGGCATGCGGCCGCCCCGCTAGCTCGCGCGGCGCGGGCGCGGGCGCGGCCTGGGAACGCCATTTGCCTGCCAGCCGGCCGGGTACCACGCGGCCGGCCCACCCTCGATACAAGGAGTCCTTCATGCCCACCACCCGCCACGCATCCGATGCCTGCACCCTGCTCGACGCCGACCACAAGGCGGTCAAGAAGCTGTTCAAGGCGTACGAGGAGATCGCCCACTCCAGCGCACGCGGTGTCGCCCAGCGCAAGCTCGATCTCGCGCGCGAGATCTGCCACGAGCTCACGGTGCACGCGACCCTTGAGGAAGAGGTCTTCTACCCCGCGCTGCGCGCCGCCCTCAGGGACACCGCCCCCCTGGCCGAGGCCGAGGTGGAGCACGCCAGCGCCAAGGAACTGATCGCCCAGCTCGAGTCCATGGACGAGGTCGACGAAATGTTCGACGCCAAGGTCAAGGTGCTGGGCGAGCACATCGATCACCACGTCAAGGAAGAGCGTGGCCAGATATTTCCCAAGGCGCGCGCGGCGCGCCAACTGGACCTGGTGGCCATGAAGGACGAGCTGCAATCGCGCAAGGAGGCGCTGATGGGCGCCGAAATGGCGTGAGCCGGCGCCGCTGGCGCGCCTACAGGTCCAGCACCAGCCGCGCCGACGCCGCACGCGAACAGCAGGGCAGCATCTGCGTGTGCGAGGCCTGCTCCTCGGGTGTGAGGTAGAGGTCGCGGTGGTCCACCTCGCCTTCGAGCACACGGATCAGGCAGGTGCCGCAGACGCCTTGCTCGCAGGAGGTGTCGATGGCCACGCCCTCGGCCGCGAGCGCCTGCGTGATGGACACGTCGGGCGCGATGCGCACCGTGCGCCCGCTGCGCGACAGCACGACGTCGAAGGAGCCGTCGCCGCTGGTGTCGGCGGCCAGGCCCGAGAAGTGTTCGAAGTGCACGCGCGCCGCGGGCCAGCCGGCCCGGGCCGCGCCGTCCCGCACGGCGGCGATGAAGGGCTGGGGGCCGCAGACGTAGACCTGCGCGCCGTCCGGCGCCGCGGCCAGCGCGGCGGCGATGTCCAATTGCCGGCTGGCCTCGCCGCCATCGAAATGGAAGCGCACGCGACCGGCGTAGGGCCGCTCGCGCAAGCGGTGCAGGAAGGCGGTGCGCGCCTCGCTGCGCGCGCAGTAGTGCAGCGTGAACTCGCGGCCCTGGGCGTGCAAGGCTTCGGCCATCGCCACCAGGGGGGTGATGCCGATGCCCGCCGCGAACAGCAGGCTGGCGCCCGGCGCCTCGCTCAAGGCGAAGTGGTTGCGCGGCGCGGACACCGCCAGCCGGTCGCCTTCGGCCAGCGCGTCGTGCATTGACGCCGAGCCGCCGCGTCCCGACGCCTCGCGCAGCACGGCGATCTGGTAGGGCCCGGGCTGGCCGGGCGGACCGCACAGCGAGTACTGCCGCACCGCGCCCGAGGGCGTCTTCACGTCGATGTGAGCGCCGGCGGTGAAGGCCGGCAGCGCGGCGCCGTCGCCCTCCAGGTCGAGCAGCACGATGCCTTCGGCCTCCACGCGCTTGCGCACGACCTTCACCACCAAATCCAGGCCCATCGCCGCGATCAGCCTTCCAGGAAGTTGCCGGCGTCGAAGAACACCGGCGGCGCCTCGGGGTCGAAGCTCACGCCCACCGGGTCTTCGCCGCGCTGCACGGCCTCCACCTGGCCCTGCAGGAAGCGGCGCAGCATCACGATGCCGCGGTCGGAGGTGGCCAGGTGCTCCTCGGAGTGCCTGGCGATCTTGCCCTGGCTGACCATGGCCTCGTAGTCGCCGGGCGAGGCGCGGTGCTCTTCTTCGGTGAGCTCCTCCCACAGCTTGCCGTTCTGGCGCGAGCGCATCTTGGCCAGCTCGCCGGCCTCGCTCACGCGGCCCACCACGTAGATGCGGAAATGGTGGTCGTCGATGGGCAGGATCCAGCCGAGCGATTCGACGCGGCCGAACTTGCCCAGGCGCGGGCTGGGAATCACGCGCAGCGTCGGAATGGCGGCCTGGCTCACGCGGCGGAAGGTCTTGCCGTCGTCGAGCTGGCGCACCGAGGCGGTTCGCACGCCCAGCTCGACCTTGTCCCAGCTGACCTGGGGCATGAGCGCCATCTGCTCGACGAACTGCGTGCCGCTGAAGGTCGAGTGCAGCACCACCACGTGGAAGGGGTCGACCAGGTTTTCGTAGTGCTGCAGCCAGTTGCAGTCGATGATCTGCGGCCCACCGCCGCCGATGCTGCGGTCGTTGGCCTCCAGGAATTCGCCCGGATCGAGGTTCTCCAGCGCCTCGTAGCGCGGCAGCGTGGGCTTCTTCTCGGGCGGGCCCATGTAGGCCCAGACCAGGCCGTACTGTTCCTGCACCGGGTACCAGGGCTGGCGCACCTTCTCGCGGAACTTGCCGCCCTCGGGCTCGCAGGGCTGCTCCAGGCAGCGGCCGTCGGCCGAGAACAGCCAGCCGTGGTAGCAGCAGCGGATGCCGTTCTCTTCCACCTTGCCGTACAGCAGCGAGGTGCCGCGGTGCGCGCAGTGCGGGTAGACCAGGCCGGCGCGGCCCTGCTTGTCGCGAAAGAGGATCAGGTCTTCGCCGAGCACGCGCACCTGGCGCGGCGTGTCAGTGGCGTCGGCGGCCAGGCCGATGGGGTGCCAGTACCGGCGCAGCAGCTCGCCCATGGGCGTGCCCGGACCCACCTCGGTGAGTTCCTTCTTGTGGCTGGGCGCCGGGCGGCCGTAGGCCGTGCCCTGGTCGGGGACGATGGGAATGGTCCGTGCGTTCATGGGTAGGGGGCGATCAGCTGGCGCGCATGCCGGCGGCGCGGATCAGCGCCTCCCATTGCGGCATTTCCTTCTGCTGCGACTGGGCGAACTCGTCGGGGCTTTGCGTGAGTGGCGTCAGGCCGAGGTCGACCAGGCGCTGGCGCACCTCGTCGGTCCTGGCGGCCTCGTGCAGGCCCTTGGCGATCTGCTCGACGATCGGGCGCGGCGTCTTCGCCGGCGCGAGGAAGCCGAACCAGCTCTCGGTCTCGAAGCCGCCCTTGAAGCCCTGCTCGACGAAGGTGGGCACGTCGGGCAGGGTGCCGCTGCGCTGGCTGCCGGCGATGGCAATGACCCGCACCTTGGGCTTGCCTCCCGAGTTCTTGTCGCCCTGCAGGTGCACCTTGGCGGTGGCGGGGTTGGCCCATGCCGAGTCGATGACGCCGCCGAACAGGTCGATGTGCGCGCCGGCCTGCCCCTTGTAGGGCACGTGGTCGATGGGCGCGCCGGTCTGCTTGCGCAGCAGCTCGGTGTAGAGGTGCGCGGCCGTGCCCTGGCCCCAGGTGGCGCAGGTGGCGCGGCCCTTGGCCTTGGCCCAGGCCACGTACTCCTGCACATTGGTCACCGGCGAGTCGGCGCGCACCATCAGCACCGGGCCGCCCACGCCCACCGGCGTAAGGGGCTGGAAGTCCTTGATCGGGTCGTACGGCGTTTTCTGCAGGAAGGGCAGCACCAGCTGCGTGTGCGTGATGGTGAACAGGAAGGTGTGCCCATCGGCCGGCGCCTTGGCGACGAAGTCGGCGGCGATCATGCCGCCCGCGCCGGGCCGGGTCTCCACCACCACCGGCTGGCCCCAGGCCTTGGACAGGCGCTCGGCGAACACGCGGCCCAGGATGTCCAGCGGGCCGCCAGGCTCGCCGAAGGCGATGAGGCGCACGTGGCGGTTGGGAAAGCTGGGGGCTGTCTGGGCCAGGGCCGTGCCCAGGAAAGGCGAGGCCAGGCCGAGGGCCACCAGGTCGCGTCGGTTCATGCGTGTCTCCGTCGTGGGTAGTGCAATGCGGGGCCGCACGATAGGCCGGTGCGGGCGCCGGATCAAAGCAAACGTTTGGATATGAGATATGCGTGGGGCTGATAGCTGCCCCCGGCCGCGCCGCCGGCGCGCCCGTCAGAGCGTGCGCTCGATGGCCTCGATCACCTGCCCGCGCAGCCAGACCACGGCCTCGTCCGCCTCGCTGCGCTTGTGCCAGCAGGCGTGCAGGCGGTAGTCGGGCAGCTCCAGCGGCAGCGGCCGCGAACCCAGCGCCTGCAGGTAGCGGCGCGCCACGCGCTGCGGGAAGACGGCGATCAGGTCGGTCTCGGCCAGCAGGTCCACCATCTGGCTGAAGGAGTTGACGCCGGCCTGCACCACGCGGCGGCGGTCCAGGCGCGCGAGCTGGCTGTCGATGGTGTCGTCCAACACCGAGCGCGATTGGCCCAGCACCACGTGCCGCCAGGCGCAGAAGGCGTCGAGGTCGAGGCCGCTGGCCAGCACCGGGTGGCCCAGGCGCGCCACGCCCACGTAGGAGTCCTCGCACAGGATGGAGGTCTGCACGCCGGTCACCTGCGTGATGCGCGGGATCAGCGCCAGGTCGATGTCGCCGCGCGCCAGTTCCTCGGCGGTCTTGCTGTAGTCGGCCAGCGACCAGGACACGCGCATGCGCGAGCCCAGCGCGCCCAGCGTCTGGCACAGGCCGGGCATGAGGGTGCGGCAGAGGTGGTCGCTGCCGGCCACGCGCAGGATGCGGTCGGACGCGGCGGGGTCGAAGGGCTGCTGGCGGCTCATGAGCCGCTGCAGATCCGAGAGCACCGATTCCACGCCAGGCGCCAGCGCGAGCGCGCGCGGCGTGGGCTCGACGCCGTACTGGGTGCGCACGAACAGCTCGTCGCCGAAGGCCACGCGCAGGCGCTTGAGGCAAGCGCTGACGGCGGGCTGGCTCAGGAAGAGCCGCGCCGCGGCGCGCGACACGCTGCGCTCGCGGATCAGCGCGTCGAAGGCGCGCAGCATCGTCACGTCGATGCCGCGCACCTCGGCGTACGAGGGGTCGTCCATGGGGTCTCCTGCTGCGGCGGCCACGGGCCCCTGGGGCACGCGCCGCGCAGGCCGATTCTGACGGACGGCCGCGGACCCACCGCGCACCCGTGCCCACCGGTGCGCATCGGCTCAGCGTTTGTTCGCGGGCGCGGCGGGCGCCGGCGGCTCGCAGGGGTCGCCTTGCTCTTGGCGGCCGCGCTCGATGAAAGGGATCACCGCCGCCACCGGGCCGGCGGCGGCCCCCAGCGCGATCGCGCCGGCCACGCGCCCCGCCAGGCGCCCGCCCTCGATGCCGACCTGGGGCTGGCCCAGCGTGCCGCCCACCGTGACCGGCGTGCGCAGCGACAGCGGCGACCAGTCCTTGGGCTGCGTGACCAGGCGCAGCGCCAGGCTTTCGTCGCGCAGGTTCACGCGGCCCGCGACATGCACCGTGCTGTCGCGGTTGTCGAGCACCGCGAGCCGCGGCTCGACCACGCCCTCGCGCGCGCGCAGGTCGAAACGCGCGCAGCGCAGCGGCAGCGGGCGGTCGCCGCCCACCACCACGCCCAGGGCCTGGGCAAGGTCCAGGCCCATGGCTTCGGTGGCCACGTGGGAGATGGTGCCGTCGCGCAGGCGCAGGTCGATGGGCCCGTCGAGCGAGCCCAGGATCTCGGCCGTGGACTGGCCCGCCCCCGTCACGTCCAGGCGCGCCGACAGCACGCCGGTGAGGTAGGACTTCAGCCCCTGTTCGCCGCCCTGGCGCGCCCGCTCGCGCTCCCGTTTGAGGGCGCGGGCAGCGCTCGGCGCGGCCGCGCCCTCGCGGCGCAGGCCGCGCAGCCAGCCCGCGACGTCGACGCCGCTCATCTCGATGCGCGCCCGCCACGACGCGGGCCTGACCGTGGCGTCGAGCTGGGTCATGCCCTCGACGCGGCCGCCGGCCACCTCGGCGCGCAGATCGTCGAGCCTCAGCACCCCCTGCGCCAGCCGCACGCGGGTGCGCAGCCCGCGCAGCGGCGCCATGGCCCGCGTGCCGAAGTCCAGCGATTCGATGGCCACGCGCACGTCGGCGTCCATGGCCTGCAGCGACGGCAGGTCGAAGCGGCGCTGCGGCAGCACGCGGCGCGGGCCCTGGGGGGCGGGCGCGGCGGCACCGCCCCCGGCACCGATCGCCGGCCCGAGGTCGGCGAGCGCGAGCCGCTGTCCCTGCAGCTCGCCCGTCAGGCGACGCGGCTGGGCGCGCTGGTGGAACCGCAGATCACCCGCGAGCCGGCTGCTGCCGATGTGGGCGCGTTCGGCCTGCAGCCGCCACACGCCGTCGCCTTGCGACAGCGTGCCGCGCAGCTCGAAGGGTGGCGTGCGCGGCAGTGTGATGCCCAGCGGCCGGCCCACCGCCGCCAGCGAGGGGCCGCTCAAGGCCAGCGCGCCCCGCAGGCGCGGCAGACCCAGCAGCGCCGCGGCCTCGCCATCGAACCGCAGGCGCGCCGCGCCCGCCATGCCCTCCACGCGCACCGGCACCCAGGGCGCGTCGGGCTTGGCCTCGGGGTCGTTGAGCAGCGGCAGCGTGCCGCCCGCGTGGGCCTGCAGGCGCAGCGGCAGCGCGCGGTAGCGACCGCTGAACGAGGCCTGGTAGCCGGCGTTCGCGGCCTCGGCCTCGCCCTCGCGGCCGCGCAGGCGGATGCCGATGTCGACGTCGGCGATGGGGTCCTTCCAATCGACCTCGCCCTGACCGATCACCAGCGAGCCGAAGCGCGGCAGGCCGCCCAGGGGCTCGGTCTCGGGCCGGGGTTCGCGCGCGCCCAGTTGCCAGTTGGCGCTGCCATCGCCCAGGCGCCGCAGCCGGGCGTCGAGCGCGTCCGCGCTCAGGGCCTGCAGGCGCAGGCGATCGCCGCGCCACCAGCGCCAGATATCACCCCAGCGCCAGGACAGGCGCACGCCGCGCGCGTCCACCAGGTGCGGCGCGCCGAAGCGCTCGGCCGAGGCGAGGTTCAACTGGCCCACCTCGATGCGTGGGCGCCCGAACAGGTGCAGGCGAAACGGCCCCTCCAGCCGCACCGGCACCGCCGCGGCGCGCGTGGCCGCGCGCTGCACCGGTTCGCGCAGAAAGGGCCAGCCCTGGTGCTCGGCCACCACCAGCGCGGCCACCAGCGCCGCGCCGGCCAGGCCCAGGCCCAGGCCCATGAAGGTGCGCCGCCGCGGGGCCATTCAGTCCCCCCCGCGCAGGGCACGCACCGGGCGGCCCCGCGACAAGCCAGGGCCCCGGCGATGGACGTGGAACGGCGTTGCCATGGGTGTGGGAAGCCCACGCGGCAAGCGGCGTTCCCGGGCCGCTGTATCGGTCTGTGAACCGGGTGGGCATGTTCCCGGTCGCCGAGGCGGCGTGGCCCACCCGCCTAGACTCGCCGCATGAGCCCTACCGACACGCGGCCCGGCACGGTCCCAGCGCGGCTGCGCGACCAGCGCGACTACCTGCGCCTGCTGGCCGCGCGCGTGACCGGCGGCGCCGCCAACCAGATGCTGATGGTGGCGCTGGGCTGGCAGATGTACGACCTCACCGCCAGCGCCTGGTACCTGGGCCTGGTCGGGCTCGCGCAGTTCCTGCCCGCGCTGCTGCTGACCCTGCCCGCGGGCCACCTGGTGGACCGGCACGACCGGCGCCTGCTGCTGGCCGGCGCCCTGGGCCTGCAATGCCTGGCCGCCTTCTGCCTGGCCCTGGCCAGCGCCGGGGGCTGGGTGGGGCCGCACGTGATCCTGCTGCTGTCCGTTCTGCTGGGCGCGGCGCGAGCCTTGCAGATGCCCGCGCATCAGGCGCTGCTGCCCTCGCTGGTGCCGCTGGGCCTGCTGCCACGCGCGGTGGCCGCCGCCAGCTCGACCATGCAGGCCGCCGTGATCGGCGGGCCCGCCCTGGGCGGCGCGTTGTACGCCCTGGGACCGACGGTGGCGCGGCGGATGGACCCGCGGGCACTGGCCGCCGCCGATGCGGCCGGCCAGGCCGGCGCCCTGGGCGCGCACTGGGGCGCGGCGGTCGTGTACGCGCTGTCGTGGCTGCTGCTGATGGGGGCCATCGCGGGCGTGCTGCGCATGCACCACCGGCCCGCGCCGGGACCGCGCGCGGCGCCTGGCCTGTCGCAGCTCACGGCCGGCCTGCACTTCATCTGGCGGCGACCGGTGCTGCTGGGTGCCGTGTCGCTGGACCTGTTCGCCGTGCTGCTGGGCGGCGCCACGGCGCTGCTGCCCATCTTCGCGCGCGACGTGCTGCACACGGGTCCCGAAGGCCTGGGGCTGCTGCGCTCGGCACCGGCGTTGGGCGCGGTGCTGGTGGGCCTGTGCCTGGCGCGCTGTCCCATTGCACGCCGCGCAGGGCGCCGGCTGCTGGGCGCGGTGGCGGTGTTCGGCGCCGCGATGATCGCCTTCGCGCTGGCCACCAGCTTCTGGGCGGCCTTCGCGGCGCTGGCCGTCGGCGGCGCGGCCGACATGTTCAGCGTGGTGATCCGACAGTCGCTGGTGCAGCTCGAGACCCCGGACGAGATGCGCGGCCGCGTGGGCGTGGTGAACGCGGTGTTCATCGGCGCGAGCAACCAGCTCGGCGAGTTCGAGTCGGGCGTGACGGCGGCGCTGCTGGGGCCGGTGGGCTCGGTGCTGCTGGGCGGCATCGGCACCCTGGTGGTGGTGGCCGTGTGGTGGCGGGTATTCCCGGCGCTGGCGCACCGAGACCGGTTACAGCCGGAAACGCCCTCGGCTGCATAAGATAGGCCGATGACAGCCCCTCCCGCTGCCACCCCCGTGCGCCGAAAGGTCCGCGCCTGATGCCGGTCTCCCTCGCCCTCGCGCGCCGGCCCGTGGCCTTTCTCGGCGAGGTCCTGCTCTCGGCCGTGGCGGCACTGGGCGGACGGCGCCGCTACCGAGTGCAGGACGCCCTGCGCGTGCTGGCCGACACCAGCGCCCGCGCGGTGGGCATCGTCTGCCTGGTCAACTTCCTGGTGGGCGCCATCCTCGCCTTCGTGGGCGCCGTGCAGCTGCTCAAGTTCGGGGCCGGCATCTTCGTCGCCGACCTGGTGGCCATTTCGGTGGCGCGCGAAATGGCGGCCATCATCACCGCCGTGGTCATCGCCGGGCGCACCGGCGCGGCCTTCGCGGCCGAGCTGGCCACCATGCAGACCAACGAGGAAGTGGACGCGCTGGAGGTGCTGGGCCTGCCGGCAATGGACTTCCTGGTGCTGCCGCGCGTGGCGGCGCTGCTGGTGATGATGCCGCTGCTGTTCGTCTTCGCCTGTCTCGCGGGCCTGGTGGGCGGCATGGTGGTGGCCTCGGTGATGCTCGATCTCTCGCCCGCCGCCTACATGCACCGCACGGCCGAGGCACTCACCTGGACACACCTCGGCCTGGGCGCCGCGAAGTCGCTGGTGTTCGGCGCGCTGATCGGCATGGTGGGCTGCTACCACGGCCTCTACGCGCAGCGCAACGCCGCGGGCGTGGGCCTGGCCACCACGGGCGCGGTGGTGACCAGCATCGTGGCCATCATCGTCATCGACGCCGTGTTCGCGCTGGTCGCGAACACGCTGGGGATCTGAATGGCGGCGCTGCTGAGCGTGCAAGACCTGGAGATGCGCTTCGGCGATCGCCTGATCCAGCGCGGCATCTCGTTCGACGTGGAAGCCGGCCGCATCTTCGCCATCATGGGCGGCAGCGGCTGCGGCAAGAGCACCCTGCTCAAGCACCTGGTGGGCCTGCTGCCGCCGGCCAGCGGCACGGTGCGCCACGGCGGCGTCGACTACTGGGCCAGCGGCGAGGCCGAGCGCGAGGCCATGCGGCTGAAGTTCGGCATGCTGTTCCAGAGCGCGGCGCTGTGGTCGTCCATGACCGTGCTGGACAACGTCTGCCTGGCGCTGGCGCGGCAGACGGCCCTGGATGCCCGGGCGCAGGAAGCGCGCGCGCGCGAGGTGCTGGCCTGGGTGGGCCTGGACCACGCCGCCGACCAGATGCCGGCCCAACTCAGCGGCGGCATGAAGAAGCGCGCGGGGCTGGCGCGCGCCATCGCCGCCGAGCCGCCGCTGCTGTTCCTCGACGAGCCCTCGGCGGGATTGGACCCGATCAGCTCGCGCCGGCTCGACGACCTGATCCTCGACATCCGCCAGCGCACCGGCGCGGCCGTGGTCCTGGTCAGCCACGAACTGCCCAGTCTGTTCGCCATCGCGGACGACGGCCTGTTCCTGGACGCCGACAGCAAAACGCCGATCGCGCGCGGCTGCCCGCGCGAACTCGCGCGGGCCCACGTCCATCCCACGGTCGATGCCTTCCTGCGAAGGGAAGCGCCGCCCGACCCACCAGCGCCCAGCGCGCGGGGAGATTCCGCATGAAACGCTACGCCCTGCTCATCGGCAGCTTCGTCGTCGCCGCCCTGTTCATCGTGCTGGCCGCCATCTTCTGGCTCGGCGGCAAGGACTGGTTCAGCGACCAGCAAAAGGCCACGGTGTTCTATGAAGACAACGTCAGCGGCCTGTCGATCGGCGCGCCGGTGACCTTTCGCGGCGTGGCCATCGGCCAGGTCACCGAGATCGGCATCCGCGTCGATGGCGCGACGCTGCGCACCACGGTGCCCGTGGTCCTGCGGCTGCAGGCCTCGGCGCTCGCGGGCGCGGGCGTCGACGTGCCCGCGCTGGTGGCGCGCGGCCTGCGCGCGCGGCTGGTGTCCGAAAGCATCGTGACCGGCCAGAAGGCGGTCGAACTCGACTTCGCGCCGCAGACGCCCGCGACGCTGCACGGCGGTTCGCGCCACCCGGAGATCCCGGCGCTGCAGGACCGCTTCGGCCCGCTGATCCAACAGGTGGCCGAGCTGCCGCTGCGCGACACCGTGAGCGAGATGCGCGCCACGGCCGAGGAAATGCGCAACACCCTCGTGGTGGTGCAGAAGACGCTGAGCGGCGTGCAGGTGGCGCTGTCCGAGGCTTCGGCGGAGCTCAAGCTGACGGCGGCGGCCTCGCGCCAGACCTTGACCGCGGCCACGGAGACCATCCGCCAGGTGCAGGCCAGCTCGACGGCGGCGCTGGCGTCCGTCGAGCGGCTGTCGCGCAGCACCGAACAGTCGCTGCAGGAAGCGCGCCCGGAACTGCAGCGCGCGCTGGTCGGCGCGCGCGAGGCCACGCAATCGGCCAAGCTGGCCATGGACCGCCTGGCCGACCTGTCCGCGCCGGACGCGCCGCTGCGCGCCGACCTGGAAACCGCGGTGCGCGACCTCTCGCAGGCCGCGCGCGGTCTGCGCTCGTTCGCCGAGCTGCTCGAAGAACAACCCAACGCCATCATTTTCGGGAACCGACGCGAATGAGCACACCCTCCTTCCCCCGCCGCGCCGCGGCCCTCACGCTCGCGGCCACCGCCGCGGCCGTCCTCACCGGCTGCGCCTCGGCGCCCGAGCGGGCGCCCACGCTGCTGACCCTGCCGGGCGCCCCGGCCATCGCCACCGCGCCAGCGGCCGCGCCGCCGGTGGAGGGCGCCACGCTCGCGGTCGCGCGCCTGCAGATTCCGGAGTACCTCGTCTCGCGGCGCGTGCGCTACCGCACCGACGGCAGCACCCTGGCCGAATGGCCCGACACCTTCTGGGCCGAGCGCATCGAGGTGGGCCTGGCGCGCGAGTTCACCTCCGGACTGCGCGCCCGGTTGCCGGACTGGCGCATCTGCGAGTCCCAGTGTTCGGAGTGGTCGCCGGTGGCGGGCCTGCGCGTGGTGATCGACCGCATGGACTATTCGCGCGCGCAGCGCCAGCTGAGGGCGAGCGCGCGCCTCGTGGTGGCGTCCATGGGCGCCGCGCCACGCACGGCGACCAGCCAGCGGCTCGACTACGAACTGGCGGCCGGCGCGGACACGCCGCAGGCCCAGGCCCAGGCCTACGCCGCGCTGCTGGACCGCCTGGCCACCGACGCGGCGGCGGCGGTGGCGCGTGCGGCGGCGCTCACACCGCCACCGGCCGCGCCCCCATCGCCGGCCAGGGCGCCCGGAGGGTAAACCGCCCAAGCAAAAGCGGCGGCCCCGAGGGGCCGCCGCTGTGAATGTCGGGCGAGGGCGCGGCGCGCGCCCTGGGGCTCAGGCGCCCGCTTCCACCGACACGATCTCGCCGCGCGCGGTGCGGCCCGTGCGCTGGGCCTGGATCGCTTCGGCGCGGACCTCGTCGCGGCTCAGGCCGCTGCTGGCCACGGCCTGGTCGACCGGGAAGATCTCGCCGCGGGCGACCAGGCCGGCCTGATTGGCTTGCACGGCCTGGGCCTGCACCTCGGCGCGGCTCAGGGTGGATTGGAAGTTGAAGACTTCGTTGCCTTCGATGGGGCCTTCGGCGAAGGCGGCACCGGCGCCCAGGGCCAGAGCAAGGGAAAGGGCGATGTTTTTGGCGGTTTTCATGACAATTCCTTTAAAAAGACAGCGGATAGACAGTGGTTTGAATCTCGATGCCGCTTTCTGTTCGGCATGGGATGAACTGTAAAGACTGCCTTCAAAGGAATAAACAAGCCAAACGGAAATGAATAGTTGCTGATTGGGCAACTGTCTCGGGCGCCAGCGCCCGCGGCTCAGCCCTGGTTCAGCCGGAACACCGCCACCGACTCCACCATCTGGGCGGCTTGGGTTTTGAGGCTGGCGGCCGCGGCCGCGCTTTCCTCCACCAGCGCCGCGTTCTGCTGCGTGGCCTGGTCCATCTGCGTCACGGCCTCGCCCACCTGGGCCACACCCGAACTCTGCTCGCTGCTGGCGGCGCTGATCTCGCCCACGATGTCGGTCACGCGGCGGATGCTGGCCACCACCTCGGTCATGGTCGCGCCGGCGCGGTCCACCAGGGCCGAGCCCTGTTCGACACGCTCGACGCTGGCGGTGATCAGGCCCTTGATCTCCTTGGCCGCCTCGGCGCTGCGCTGGGCCAGGTTGCGCACCTCGCCCGCCACCACCGCGAAACCGCGGCCCTGCTCGCCAGCGCGCGCGGCTTCCACCGCCGCGTTGAGCGCCAGGATGTTGGTCTGGAAGGCGATGCCGTCGATCACGCTGATGATGTCGGCGATGCGGCGCGAGCTGTCGTTGATGCCCTTCATGGTGTCGACCACCTGGGCCACCACCTCGCCCCCCTGCTCGGCCACCGTGGAGGCGCTGCGCGCCAGTTGGTTGGCCTGCTGCGCGTTGTCGGCGTTCAGGCGCACGGTGGCGCTGAGCTGCTCCATCGACGCGGCCGTCTCCTCCAGCGCCGAGGCCTGCTGCTCGGTGCGGGCCGAGAGGTCGCTGTTGCCCTGCGCGATCTGCGTGCTGGCCGAGGCCACGCCTTCGGCGTTGCCGCGCACGTTGGCGACCACGCGCGCCAGGTTGTCCTGCATGCCCTTGAGGGCCTGCAGCAGCTGCGCCGCTTCGTCGCGGCCTTCGCTGTGGATGCGGCTGGTAAGGTCGCCCTCGGCGATGCGGCGCGCGCCGTCGGCGGCCTGGCGCAGTGGCACGGTGATGGAGCGGCTCAACACGAAGGCGGCGGCCGCGCCCAGCAGCACGGCGAACACACCGCCGACGATCAGGATCCAGCGGCCCTGGGCCGCGTTGGCATGGGCCTGGGCCAGGGCCTGGTCATAGAGGGACTGCTGGTACTCCTCGAGCTTGGCGATGGAGCCCAGATAGGCCTCGGCCAGCGGGCGCAGATCGCGCTCCAGCGCCGCGCTCACGTCCTCGCCGACCAGGCGCTGCTTGAGCAGGTTCGCGCGCGGCGTGCGGTAGGCCTCGCGCGCGGCATCAATGGCCGCGATCAGGCGCTTGCCTTCGTCCTCCTGCACCAGTTCCACCAGCCGCTTGCGCGAGGCCAGGGTGATCTCGGAGGTCTTGTCCATGCGGGCCTGCCAATCGCTGATGCGGCTGGTGTCCGAGTCCAGTACCGCGGCGCGCGTGCGGACCCAGTTCAGATCGATGGTCTGGCGCCAGCGCACGGCCAGCTGGAGCTTCTCGTTGTCGGTGGTGGCGAGCCGTTGCGTCGTGTCGGCCAGTTCCTGCAGGCGCCATACCCCGATGCCGGACATGAGGGCCGTGATGAGCAGAACCAGTCCAAAGGCAAAGGCCAGGCGGCTGCCGACCTTGAGGTCATTGAGTGTCATCCGATAGAACCGATGTAGTACGGAAAGGTGGGTTTCGCCCCTGCGCCAGACACGGCGGGGGCGTGCTTCCCGTATCGACGGCGTGTGGGTGTTCTTGAGCCGCCCGCCGACCGCTGGACCGCGGGCCGGTGCGCCGCGCACCCAAGCCCCCGTGGGCGACGCGTTCACGCGCGCCGGTCGCGGCCGGCAGAAGGAAGCAGAATCCGCATGCCGTTCTCTCTCACCCGGGCCACTTCGCTGCCACGCCCTTCACCCGTCGCCATGACATGACACACGGATCGCTTTCACCCGTGCTCAAAGGTGGCCTGCTGGCGCTGCTGGCGGCCACGCTCTTCGGCCTGAGCACACCCTTCGTCCAGCGGTGGGGCCAGGGCCTCGGCCCATTCACCACGGCCGCCCTCCTCTACGGCGGTGCCAGCCTGGTGTCGCTGTTTGTGCGCCGCCCCCGGGAGCGCGAAGCGCCACTGCGGCTCGGCGACACCGGCCGTTTGCTGGGGATGGCGCTGTCGGGTGCCATCATCGGGCCGGTTGCCCTGGCCTGGGGCCTGCAGCGCACCAGCGGCACTTCGGCCTCGCTGATGTTGACCCTCGAAGCCTTTTTCACCGCCGTTCTGGCATGGCGCCTGTATGGGGAGACCGTGGACAAGCGCGTCGTCCTGGCCATGGCCTCGCTGCTGGCTGGCGGCGTGGTTCTCGCATTCGAGCAAGGCTTGCAGGGCCACGCGCAGCTGTTCGGCCTGGTCGCGGTGATGGTGGCCACCGCCGCCTGGGGCGTGGACAACAGCTTGTCGCGAGGGCTCGCCGACCGCGACCCCGGGCAAGTCGTGCTGAGCAAATCCTGTCTGGGCGCGGTGGCCACGTTCACCCTGGCCTGGGCATTCGGCGAACCCCTGCCCGGCGGTTGGGTGGCCTGCGGGTTGGTGGGCATCGGCGCCAGCGGCTATGGCCTGAGCCTTCGCTTCTACCTGCTGGCCCAGCGCAGCTTTGGCGCCGCGCGCACGGGATCCGTGTTCGCCTTTGCGCCCTTCATTGGCGCGCTGGGCGCATGGGGCCTCGGGGAACGCGGTGGATCGTTGCTGCTGGTGCTGGGCGGCGCACTCATGCTCGCGGGCATCGCGCTGCATCTGCTGGAGTCGCATGAGCACGAACACGCGCACGAGCCCACCGAACACGAGCACGCCCACACGCACGACGACGGCCACCACGACCACCACCACGAGCCCATGCCCCAGGGGGCTCACAGCCATCGCCATGTCCATGCGGCACAGGTGCATGCGCACCCCCATGTGCCCGACCTGCACCACGGCCATACGCATTGAGAGCCCCCTCGCGCGTCGAACACCCGGTGGGGGGGCGCGAGCGAGCGCTCAACGCGGAAGGAATAAGCAGGGGCTGGGTCTTCCGCGTTGAACCGAGCGCGGCCGGCAAGGCCTCAAGCTTTCGGCGCCGTCGCCGATAGCTAGCGCAAATGCAAGCATCCACGGCCCGCAACCTGGCGGGCTTTCGCCACCGCGGGGCCACCGGCTGTCGGCACAGCCATGGGACAGCGCCGAACCATCTGAAATGACACTGCGCACATTCCTTCTGGCGATGTCGCTTTTCGCCCTGGCGGGCTGCGCCTCGCAGCGCATCGCCAAAGACATGCCTGTCTCCCCCGGCGCCCTGGAGCAGGCGCGGGTTCAGCTCCACAACGAGATCGGCCTGCTGCGCGCCGTCTACGAACAGGCCCAGCGCATGGCAACACAGCGCTACTGCAGCACGGCTCACCCGCACGAGCCCTTCATTCTGATGACGACGGGCCACGTCGACCCCCAGCAGCTGAGCGATGAGCTGCGCGCGGCCTATGCCAAGCTTGGCGTGGACCACAAGGCCCGTGTCGTGTGGGTGGACCCGACGGCCGAGCCCAAGCTCAAGGTCGGCGACGTCGTGGTGGCCATCAACGGCCGGGCCATTGAACCCGACGAGCCCTACTCGGCGATGGTGGCGCTTCGAAAGGCCCGCCATGGCCTGCAGCCAGGCCAGCCCTTCCAGGTGACGCTCGACGATGGCCAGGCGGTGGAGCTGCTCGGAAAGCCGGCATGCGAAGCGGGTGTGTACAGCACCTATTTCGATCCCAACCCGCACCAGCTGGGGTTCGACCTGTCGCCGGGCATCAAACTCCCGACGAACCTGCTCAAGCAGGCCCAAACGGCGGACGATCTGCGCTGGCTGGCGGCCTATGGCCTGTACATCACCTCGTCGCCCGAAGCCGAGTCGCGCAGAACCAAGGCGCGACTCGCGGCGGTGCCTGGCCTGGCGGGGCATGTGGCTCTGGCCATCATCCCGGGAGGCAGTTGGCTGTCCGGACGGTACGTCTCGAAGTCGATCCTCTACTTCGGCCTGGACGGCGTCTACCCGACGGCCGCCGAATTCGCGACGCGGGAGTTGCACGCACTGGGCGAAGACCCCTCCCAAGGCATCGAGATGTTCGCTCGGGCCCAGGCGCAGAAGATGCCGGTGGGCGACATCGTGATGTCGGACGCCGAGTTGAGCTCGATTCGTGGGCTGGCGGCGGCCTTGAAGCAGGGAAACGCGCCGCCACCCAGTTACGAGCAGCCCGCCGTGGCATCGAGATAGCCCCCCATCCGCTCGGCGGATTCGCCGAGGGCTGGCGCCGGATCGCGCAATCGATATTCTGATCAAATAATGTCGCAAACTGCCCGCTAGGGCGCATGCGGTCTTCGCCAAGGTCGAAGGACATCGTACTCCGCCCAATGTCGAAAACTGCCGCCGCAGTCCGCGTGGCCTACCGCTGCGTTGCAGCAAATAGAGTCGAGAACTGCGCATCCTGGTGCGTTTCTTCGTCTAAGCAACATAGATCAGTAGACCGATCTTCTGCCGCCTTCGGGGGACCACACCCTCAGTTTTCGAGCGGAATGTTGGCCTTGCGGATGACGCCTCTGCCTCATCTGAGAATCCTCCCTCAAGAACTTGGTCCATTCTTCAGGACACTTGACTTGCACTCAATTCCCAACGCCACCAACTACGCGCGCAATTCGTCGGAGTAGATGGCGCGCACAACGAGGGCCAACGGCTTGGCGTGGACGTCCTCGGGCAACCCCTTCGGCCTCAAAAGACCGTCCCAGACAGGCACGACGAGTTTCGAGGAGTCTGCTTCTACAAACATCGAAACGCCGATGCATCGCGCCCGCGTTTCTAGAGTGACGCTGCTCAGCTTGGTCCGTCCCGCATAGACCAGTGCGTTTGCAATCTCCACCAAAGTCGCCATGATCTTGGCCTCTCCGCTGACAACGCTCCCAAGGCTGAAGCACCAGTGCCGACCACTCTACGGCTGGTTTGACGTGGAAGCACCCCCAGCCCCACCGCAGATTGAGAGCGACAAGACGGTGAGTGCGAATGCGGCATGGGCCACGGCGACCAGTTACTGGACCCCCGGCGGCCACTCAAAGTGCTCCACTTATGGCCACCCAAACTGCTCCACCCTGGCCGCGGTGATCTGACGCATTGAGTCCATTGCGTCGGGCGCCGTGAGGCCCGACAGGCAGGACGTTACTTTTGCTCCCTTATTC